>JAEEGK010020505.1_pt1 | contig 14053 bp, 14 predicted proteins | sample 8958771 | NCBI WGS metagenome assembly JAEEGK01 (sample SAMN16246547, study PRJNA631951) | gut metagenome | biome: gut microbiome; feature: rumen; material: SC-attached | host: Bos | place: Iran: Karaj | collected 2018-10
CATAAACCATTTCTGCACAGTTCATAGATCCGGCACTCCAGGCAATAAGAAGCCCATCCCAATCCTGTAGACGTTCTTTTAATTCTATGGTCTTCATAAAACTGTTTTGTGTCGGCACATGCCCTCCAGCCAAGATTATCACATCCATTTCAGGAAGACGTTCTATGATCTCTTTGTTTCGTTCGTCACACATCAATACTTCCGAAGCACTGAGATTGCTCAGAGAAAAAGCTCCCTTCAAACGGAATAATACACTGTCATTTTTATCATAATATTCAGGCGATCCGCTGATGATCATTACCTTGGAATCATTTTTCCAGTTTTCCTTAATGCACTTTAATAATCCGTTGGTTTCCGGCAGCTTAGCAGGAAGGCGCTTGCCGTCTATTTTTACCTGCCCACCAAGTGCGCTTGTCAAAATTGCTTTCATTGTTATCATCACTCCCTGTTCCCATTGCTGAAGCAAAGTTCCTACATCTTATTTATACCCGAAAGAAATCACATGGCATCGCGCAGCCAAGTATCCATTTGAATCAGCATACTTTTCATCTACCCCATGATCAATCATGAATCTTCTCTGCTCTGATTCAAAAGCATCCGTACCTGCACTAACGAAATCAACATAATCATTGATTCTTACCCCGACATTCTTTAGTCCAAGTTTCTCCATGAAGACCGGCGTTTTCATCCCAACTTGATAATCTCTTCCACCAGATTGTTCCTCTGATAACCATCTCTGCTTTAAAAACTCATCGTTTTCAAACGGATCATATGTCCTATTGTCTATATAAATCCCTGCATTCTCCATACGCCTGCTTGGTTCGATGCATATAACCAATCCGTTCTCTTTTACAGCCCCGATCATCTTCTTCATTATATCTTCAGGCTTTGTAAGATGTCGCAACACAGCCTGGCATATAGCTATATCATATTCAGCATCAGGCTCATACTCATTTAAATCTACAACTTCGAAGCAAGTCTCCTTGCTGCTTAAAAAGATTTCACGTGCTTCACCAATAAGATCTTCAGATATATCAATTCCCTTATATGAGCTTCCCTTAGGAACTAACGGCAACAACTTCTGCGCCAAATATCCATATCCGCATCCAAAATCAATTATTCTTACCGGCTTATCTATCTTCCATACGCATTTCACAAGGAACTCCAAATAGTCATTATTCCACAGATTCTGCCTTGTACTATGTAAATATTCCTTTTTTAATCCCCAGTCTATATTATTATCAGGCACTTTCCTTCAATCTCCTCATCATGAACCCATTTATCGCTGTATTCTGTAGTATTTAAAGCAATCATCTTCTTTTATAAACTTAAATCCTACCTTTTCTATAACATGCTGACTTCTAATATTCTTTTTCACCGTATCCGCATTTACAGCATCCATTCCCAACTCTTCAAATGCATACTTGATTGCAAGCTGCTCAGCCTTCGTCCCATAACCTTTACCTTTTGAATGGTCATTCTGCATATGAATACTAAGTGTACATTCTTTCTTATCATAATCAATCTGCTTCAGCTGCAATTCTCCTATAGGTTTGTCAGAATGCATTATCACAAATAGTATTCTTGATGAATCTTGTTTAGAATCGAAATACCTATTTACCGCGTCTTCATTATATATATATGGCTTGAATGAGTTCATATCCATATAGATAGCTTCATCATTTTCCCATTCTTTATAAAGCTCGTGGCAGAGATTTCTCGTCATGCGTTGCAATTTCAATTCTTCCATTTGTTCACTCCCCATAATGCGAACTTTTAAAACCCCCGAATTCGGGGGTTTTAGAAATCACTTGAGATATTGACTATTAGCAGGATCTTCATTTATTGGTAATTATACTATATCAGCCCTCCCTATAACAGCATTTCTAAAGAATACTATCTTACCAACTCTTCCTTATAAGAAAATACGGGAGCGTGCCACGCCCCCGTTACTGTCATTACAGAAAAGGTTACTCTAATTCAATGGTGCCCGGAGGCTTACTTGTTAAATCGTACATTACGCGGTTAACTCCTTTAACCTCATTTATGATACGGTTCATGCAAATCTGTAACACTTCGAAAGGAATGTTGGTACATTCTGCTGTCATGAAATCGCTTGTGTTAACTGCACGAAGAACAACTGCGTAATCATAGGTTCTGAAATCTCCCATTACGCCAACGGATCTAAGGTTTGAAAGAGCAGCAAAATACTGACCGATGTTGCGGCTTAAACCGGCTTTTTCGATTTCTTCACGGTATATTGCATCAGCTTCCTGTACTATACGTACTTTCTCAGCCGTTACTTCGCCGACGATTCTGACACCTAAACCGGGGCCAGGGAAAGGCTGTCTGTAAACTAAGTATTCGGGTAAGCCAAGCTCTAAACCTGCTTTTCTTACTTCGTCTTTAAAGAGCATTCTTAAAGGCTCAATGATTTCTTTGAAATCAACATAGTCGGGAAGACCACCTACGTTATGATGAGACTTAATAACCGCTGATTTTCCAAGGCCTGATTCGATAACGTCAGGATAAATTGTTCCCTGTACAAGGAAATCAACTTTACCAATCTTCTTTGCTTCTTCTTCAAATACTCTGATGAACTCTTCGCCGATAATCTTACGTTTCTTTTCAGGCTCTGTAACGCCTGCAAGCTTAGCATAGAAACGTTCCTGAGCATTTACTCTTATAAAGTTAAGCTCGTAATTACCTTTAGGTCCGAAAATTGCTTCTACCTGGTCGCCTTCATCTTTTCTGAGTAAGCCTTGATCTACAAATACGCAAGTTAAGTTCTTGCCTACTGCCTTTGACATCAAAACGGCTGCTACAGAAGAATCTACACCACCTGACAAAGCAAGCAACACTTTACCGTCGCCTACTTTTTCTTTGATTTCTTTAATCTTTGATTCAACAAAGGAATCCATTGTCCATGTGCCCTTACATCCGCATACCTTGTAGACAAAGTTAGAAATCATTGTCTTACCTTCTTCGGTATGTAAAACTTCGGGATGGAACTGTGTGGCATATAATTTCTTTTCTTCACATTCCATCGCTGCAACGGGGCAAACGGAAGAATGTGCTGAAATCTTAAATCCTTCGGGAACTTTTGCTATGTAGTCTGTATGGCTCATCCAAACGGTGGTGTTCTTTGACACGCCATCGAAAAGTTTACCGGAAACATCGATTGTTACATCGGTTTTTCCGTATTCACTTACGGGAGCGGTCTCAACCTTTCCGCCAAGAGTATATGCCATAAGCTGTGAACCGTAGCAAATTCCGAGAATGGGAACGCCAAGTTCAAATATTTCTTTCTGATAGTGAGGCGACGTTTCGTCGTAAACACTGTTGGGACCTCCGGTAAAAATAATACCCGAGGGATTCATTTTCTTGATTTCATCAAGAGACATTGTGTAGGGCTTAACTTCTGCATAAACGTTACACTCTCTGACACGTCTAGCAATCAGCTGATTGTACTGCCCACCAAAGTCAAGTACAATAATCAATTCCTGATTCATAAGTAAATATCCTCGTGCTAATTCTCTCTAATCAAACTTTTATAGTTGCTGTCATTCCGAGTAAGTCTTTGTTTTCTTCCAAAATAGGCTTAATAACATCGGAAATATACATATCAACCTGTTCAACGGATCTTCCCACATAATCTGAAGGATTCATAAATCCGTTAAGTTCATAAAGTGTTAAATCAAAAGCATCGCTGTCGGCAATGAGCTCAAGAAGGTTGTTTTCTTTACCCTCTTTCTTTACGTGATTACCGGCTTCCATACTAAGCTTTCTGATTTCTTCATGGAGTTCCTGACGGTTTCCGCCGGCTTTAACGGCATCCATCATTACATTTTCTGTAATCATGAAAGGAAGCTCGCTCATGATGTGCTTATTAATTACCTTGTCGTTAACAACAAGACCGTCAACTACGTTTAAGCAAAGGTCCAAAACGCCGTCCATAGCAAGGAATCCTTCAGCAATTGCGATTCTCTTGTTAGCAGAGTCATCAAGGGTTCTTTCAAACCACTGTGTTGATGATGTAATTGCAGGATTAAGGGCATTTGTAATGATGAGTCTTGATAAAGAAGCAATTCTTTCCGAACGCATAGGATTACGCTTGTAAGCCATTGCGGATGAGCCAATCTGATTCTTTTCAAAGGGCTCTTCTACTTCCTTTAAATGCTGAAGCAAACGAATGTCGTTTGACATCTTATGAGCGGAAGCAGCAATTCCTGCCAAAACATTCATTACTCTTGTATCTACTTTTCTTGAATATGTCTGGCCCGATACAGGGTAACAAGCATCGAAATCCATCTTCTTTGCAATCATGGGATCGATTTTATCAAGCTTTTCCTTGTCGTTGTTAAACAACTCTTTGAAAGAAGCCTGAGTACCTGTGGTTCCTTTGCATCCAAGAAGTTTTAAAGAAGAAAGAACATAGTCAAGATCTTCTAAGTCAATCACAAATTCGTTTAACCAAAGTGTGGCTCTCTTACCAACTGTTGTGGGCTGAGCAGGCTGAAAATGTGTAAACGCAAGTGTGGGAAGATCTTTATATTCCGTTGCAAACTCTGAAAGCTTTGCAATTACGTTTATAAGTTTTTTCCTTACAAGCCTTAATGCATCACGCATAATGATGATGTCTGTGTTGTCGCCTACATAACAGCTTGTAGCTCCAAGGTGAATGATTCCTGCAGCCTTAGGGCACTGACAACCGAAAGCATAAACATGGCTCATTACGTCATGGCGAACCAGTTTTTCACGTTCTTTTGCAACATCATAATTGATATCATCAACGTGAGCCTTCATTTCATCAATCATTTCTTGAGTTATAACAGGCTTTCCGTCCTGAGAAAGGCCAAGCTCCATTTCTGTTTCAGCAAGAGCAATCCAAAGTTTTCTCCAAGTAGAAAACTTCTTGTCCTGGCTGAAAATGTACTGCATTTCGGAAGAAGCATATCTTTCCGAAAACGGGCTAATGTATTTAGAGGTATCGCTCATTACATAATCTCCTTACTTTTCTAATTCGGTACCTGTAAGCATTGAGTAACCTTTAAGATATATTTCAATAGTCTTATCAACAATTTCCTGAGGAAGTGTCCAGTCATCGTGAGGATTTGCCAAAAGCCAGTCTCTTGCAAACTGCTTATCAAAAGAAGGCTGACCGTGACCGGGCTCATACTTTTCTTTAGACCAGAATCTTGAAGAATCGGGTGTAAGCATTTCATCGGCAACAACAATATCACCATTTTCATCGATACCAAATTCAAACTTGGTGTCGGCTATAATGATGCCTCTTTCATATGCATATTCAGATGCTTTTTTGTAAATTGCGATTGAATAGTCACGTATTTTCTCGGCATAATCTTTTCCTTTGCCGGGGAAACGCTTCTCAAGATAGTCTATAGATTGTTCAAAAGAAATATTTTCGTCGTGATCGCCGATTTCGGCTTTCGTGGATGGAGTAAAGATAACTTCGGGTAATTTGTCGGATTCCTTTAATCCTGCAGGGAGCTTAATGCCGCATACAGTCTGGTTTTCCTGGTAGCTTTTCCAGCCTGAACCTGATAAATAACCTCTAACGATACATTCAACGGGAATCATCTTAAGCTTCTTACAAAGCATTACTCTTCCGTTAAACTTATCTTGTCTGAAATACTCGGGGAAGTCTTTTGCATCCACCGAAACCATGTGGTTCTTAACCACATCCTTTGTCATGTCAAACCAAAACTTTGACATCTGAGTAAGAACTTTACCCTTTGCAGAAACCGTATTGTTTAAGATAACATCAAAACAACTGATTCTGTCAGTTGCATACAATACAAGGTTATCACCAAGGTCGTAAATCTCTCTTACCTTTCCGCTTGCGATAGGACTATACTCTTTCATTTTCGCACTCTCCTTATTAAGATACTGTAACAGTAACATGTAACAGTAGTTTTAATCAATAACAATCATAACAATAAAATCACAGAAAATAAAAGGAAAATATCAAATTTTTCAAAAAAGCTTTTTTGCCAAACAAAAAGGCAAAATGAATAACTCATTCTGCCCAGTTTTCTATCTTTAATCCTTTAACTCTTTCAAACTCCTTTACATTGTTAGTGACCACTTTATAACCCAGTGACAACGCATGTCCTGCTATCATCATGTCAAGTGGTCCTATAGGAGTTCCTTTCTTTTCAAGATCTGCACGAACTTTTCCGTATGCATCTGCTGCATCAACGTCAAAATCCATTATTTCAATATTTGATAAAAGCAATGATAAAGCCAATCGGTTTCTTTCTACTGCATTGCTTTTCTCAACCCCATGCACCAATTCCGCGTAGGTAATTGATGAAATACAAACATCTTTAGGCTCAACTTTCTGAAGCCTCAAAAAAACTTTTTCCGGTTTATGCTTTATTGCATAAATACAGATGTTGGTATCAAGCATATACCTCACAATTCTTCACGCTCCTGATTAATATTTCGATTACTTTCATCTTCCATAAAATCAGGAGAAAACATATCAATTGCTTTCATGAAGGAGTCCCACTTATTGGACTTTGGCATCAGAATAACAATATCGCCTATTTTGTTAATCATGACTTCATCTGATGAAAATCGATATTCCTTGGGCAATCTAACCGCCTGGCTCCTACCGTTTTCAAAAACTTTCGCAGTCATCATGTGTATCACCCACCTTTCTTACGCTTAAGTATATACCATGATATATATCATGTCAAGTATATGTATGATTTCTGACAGGCTATACAGACTATTTTGCTTTGTTTATTAACATTTGGTATAGTGGAGTCAGATAAAGTAAGGGTTGCAGATGAGTCATTCATGCTATGAGAATGACCTGCAAAGAGTCCCTTGCTTTTTCGATATTTGTCATATCCTTCATTGAAATAAAAAAGCTTACTCTTCGGAGTAAGCTTTCCTTTTTATTCTTGTGTTTCAACTTTGATTGCATAATCTGATACATCATAAGTAGAAAGCAAAAAGTTTTTTAAAAGCAAAACTGCGTTATCATTAGCCTTATCCAACAAACCTCTCTCGATTGCTCTCTCCTCGGCTCTGGCCTTAAGATTAGCGTTAGTATTATTGAAATCTGAAATTGATACTTGGTTAAAAATACTCTGTTTCTCATCATAAACTTTGAAACTATCCTCGTATATTTCAACGCTCAATATCTTTGCCTTAGGTAGCTTAACCATTATAAGTTTCTTTAAATCATCTTTTTCAACCTGTATACCGGTAAAATCAATTCCGGCTTTAATCATCCCATCATAACTATATACAAATCTGGATGTAGTCAACGGAATCTTAAAGTCGTTCACCTTCTTCTGGCTATCATATGACTCTACTTCGGTAAAATAATACTCTTGCGTTGCTAATTCCCCTATATCCGCAAGGCCTTCCCTAATTATCTCACCTGTAATTACGGTTTCAGTTGCTATACCCATGCTACTTTCAACTGTCTTCTCTGCGTTATCCGACAGTCTCAGCCCAACATAAAAAGCACATGCAACTACAGCTAACAATAATAGTAATACAATGAAAAAACGACCAATCTTCTTCATTTTATAATCCCCTTCTACTTTTTCTATTTTCCAAAACTATCCTTTATCGAATTCCATAGGTCTTTTGTTGATTCTGATGCACTTTCATACGCACTTTCTGCCGAATCAGAGATCGAGCCAACTGTATCATTTGCTATATCAAAAAGCTTAGACGAAATCTCTTCGGTTTTACTCTTCGCCGCTTCTATCTGTTCCTCGATTTTTTTGCTATCGAAAGATTTATTCTTATTAACTTTCTCCAATAATGCCTGTAACTCATCATTTTCGGTCTTTAGTTCCTCGCAAGCTGTTCCAAGTCCTTCAGCGAGTTTCTCACTGTTTTTAAGTTGCTCCTCAAGACTACTTACTTGATTTTGCAAATCTACAGAGTATTCTTGAAGCGTTTCAACGTTCTTTTCTAATTCAGTAATCTTGGCACTCATCTCAGCATTTTCCGTGACTAGCTTGTCATAGTCTTTTTGAGAAACGCAAGCCGTTAAAGAAATTACACATAAGATACAAAGTATAATAGCCGACCACTTTTTCATTAATAAACCCTCCCAAACAATAATTCCTTAAAATGTAAAATACTTATACGTGAGAATACTATATCGCTCTATAAATGTGATTATATCAGATACATGTAATATAATACATAACTATATCCATATACTTTTTAAAATAAAAAAGCTTACTCTTCGGAGTAAGCTTTCCTTTTTTATACTTCAAGTAACATTCTGTCTGATGCCATAAGGTTTCCTTCTTTTGTTTTAAACAAATTAAGGAGCCCCTGGACTGTTTGTTCTTCTTTTTCTTTACCCTTGGCATCGTAGATAATCTGTCCGTCATTCATCATGATGATACGGTTTCCATGGCTTAAAGCGCTTTCCATGCTGTGAGTAATCATTAAGCATGTAAGTTTCTCTTCTTTTACCACTTTGTTTGTAAGGTCTAAGACCTTCTTGGCTGTTTCAGGGTCAAGGGCCGCTGTATGCTCGTCTAAAAGAAGCAATTTAGGCTTAGAATAAGTTGCCATCAATAGTGTAAGCGCCTGTCTTTGGCCGCCTGATAATAAGCCAACGGGTTTCTTTAAGTTATTTTCAAGGTTCATGTTAAGTAAAGATAACTTTTCCTTGAATTCATTGCTCTTTTTCTTTTGACCAATTGAAAACCATCCGCCTTCGCCCGCTGCTAAGAAAAGATTCTCTTCTATCGTCATGTTTGGCGCCGTTCCGACTCTTGGGTCTTGGAATAAATACCCGATATCCTTGGCCCTTACATGTGAAGGTACATAGGTAATATCTTTATTGTCTAAGTATATTCTTCCTTCATCCGGTAAGAATGTGCCGAAAATAGCATTAAACAAAGATGATTTACCTGCCCCGTTTGAGCCGATGATTGTAATAAAATCACCGTTAGCAACATCAAAGTTAAAGTCAGTGAATATCTTTTTTTCGTTAAGTGTTCCTTTACCGAATGTCTTTGATAATCCTTCGATCTTAAGCATTTTCATCCCTCCTTACTGCTGAGGGTTTGCCCTTTTTAAAGGTAATTCCCTTCCAGATTGTGGGACCTGCCAAAGCAATGATTACGATTATACTTGATATAAGTTTAAGCATATATGCGGGCATATGGAATCTTAAAGCAATTGTATAAACAAGTCTAAAGATAATTGAGCCAAGCACTGCCGCCAAAGTCTTAAGCACGCTTCTGTCTTTTCTTATGATAGTGTTACCGATAAGTAAAGAAGCCAATGCGACGGTCACCATACCGGATCCAATGTCGATGTTAACTGCCTTTTGAGACTGTGCAAGCAAGCATCCTGAAAGACCTGTAAAAGCATTTGCAAAGCAAAGACCTACTATGGTAGTCATGTGAGGGTTAATGCTTGAAGACTGAACCATCTTGGGGTTATCGCCGGTTGCCTTTATGGCAAGGCCTAGTCTTGTCTTTAAGAAAAGGACTATTATCGCCATAGACAAAACAACAAATATGCCGGCAATGATAACTATATAATAGTTTTCTAAGGCTGTTCCTTTTAAAGCGTCCTTAAGCATTGAAAATATTGTCTTTGTGCCGTTTAAGTTTAAAAGGGATGCATTACCCATTATCGCTATGTTTATTGAATATAAACCAGTGTTAACCACAATTCCCGCAAGAAGCGAATTGATTCTTAACTTGGTCTGTAAAAAAGCTGTTATAAGGCCCGATAAAGCTGATGCTATCATAGCTGCGGGAATCGCCAAAAACGGGTGCCCTGACAAAGCCACAACAGCGCCAACACATGCCCCTAAAGTGAAAGAACCGTCCGTAGACAAATCACACACATTTAAGCATGAATAGCTTACATACAAAGCAAGTACAGTGAGGGAGCTTATAAGTCCCAATTCAATTGTTGTTCTAAGTAACGATAATAGTAATTCCATTTAAAATTCCCTTAATACAATTATTCAAAGCTTTCTGCTGTATGAATTTCCTTTACTTCTGTACAGAAAGGTGCAATTGCTGCCTTTACTGTTTCAAAATCAAGACCGATTGCTGCGCAGATATCTACGTTTACTGTAGCAACACCGTTATCAAATGTGTGAACAGGCACGCTTGCAACGTCTTTTTCATTTAATAAAATATCTGCAACCATGTCTGCAGTATCACGTCCAAGTGCAGCATAGTCAACACCGAATCCTAAGAAAGCTCCGTTTAAAGCAAATGAGTCAGCTCCTGCATAGTGAGGAATCTTAGCTTCTGCAAGCTTTTCATAGATTGAAAGTTCTGCTGTCATGATGGTGTTGTCGGTAGGTGTGAATACTGCTTCTACCTTATCTGCAACCATTGAATCAACCGCAAGCATTACTTCTGCAATTGAAGTACCTGTATAATCAACAACTTCAATGTTCTTTTCTTTAAAGAAAGCCTTTGCATCTGCAATTGCCTGTGTTGAAGCATCCTGACCTATATCATATAAAAGACCAACCTTTTTAAGATCGGGGTTGTTTGCAAGCATGATGTTTAAAATTGCTTCTGTGTTAAGAAGGTCGCTTGTGCCTGTAAGGTTTGCTCCGGGAGCATCCATTGAAGAAACAAGGTTTGTGCCAACGGGATCTGAAACTGCCGCAAATACTACGGGAGTATCGGTTCCTTCTGTTGCTGACTGCATCTGGATTGCAACGGGAGTAGCTACGCCAACCATCAAATCAACTTTGTCTGCCTGGAAGTTTGATACGATCTGTGCAAGAACGTTTGCATCGGCATTACAGTTATCATAGTTTACATTAAAAGTAACGTTTTTCTCTGTTCCGATTTCATTAAGTCTGTTCTTAATGTTATCAACGATCTGGTTTAAAGAAGCGTCATCAACGTAGTTACAAATACCTACGGTGTAAGAAACTGCTTCGCTTGTTTCAACACTTGCTTCTGTGCTTGCTTCAGTTGAAGCGGGAGTACTGTCTGCCTTTGAGACAGTTTCCTGTGTTGCGGCGCCACATCCTGTGAGTGCCATGGATAATACCAATCCTAAAGTTACCAATAAATTTGTTTTTTTCATAATGCGTTTCCTTTCTTTTTGAAAAAATATTGTGATGGGAACGCTTGGGTAAAAAAAATCCTATCCCAAGCAAAAATGCTGGGACAGGATACTTAGTCTAAATCCTGTGGTGCCACCCGGCTTGACGCTTTCGCGCCCACTCATCGCATACCATCATATGCCGACTCTGCATTACTGCTAACGGAGGGCCTGCTCCGTCTCACATACTAAGCTTTCGCTTTTCCGCTCGCCCTCGGAAGTCCATTCGGCTCAATGTTCACTACTGCAATCTCACCATCTGCAGCTCTCTGAAAATGAAGGGATTAAACTTACTTACTCTTCCTCATCGGTTTAATTTGATTATCGTTACTTTAACACGTTAAATCGATTGTGTCAACACATTTTTATTTTCTCGTTTTTATCTTTCCTAAAACAATGGAACAAATAAGGGTACCTACAATACCTACAGCCACGCAGACTAAGAGCATATTTTTAACTCCCAGTACATCCAAAAGCCTTCCGCAAACAAGAGAAGAAAATACTCCGCTTAAGGTAATTGCTGTGATTATATAGGCCTGACCTTTTGTCTTATCAAGCTCTTCCATAACGCTCTCAGCAAGGTAAGCGGCTCCGGGGATGAATAAAGCGTAGGCAATCATTTGAAAACTCTGTGAAACATACACCCAGAAAATGCTGTTTGCAAAAAGCATAATGATTGTTTTAACAGTAAACATTATTGATGAAAACACTAAGATGTTCTTTGTGCCAAGTTTCTTTCTAAAGAAAGCAAAGCTTGCCATTGCAGGAAGTTCCAAAGCTGCAGAAACCATAACCAAGGTTCCCATGGTGGCTTTTGTGCCGCCTAAAGGTTCTATTATCTGAAACAAATAATCTCCCAAGGCATTATGCTGAAAGAATAAAAACGTGGTGCCAAGAATAAAAATCATAAAAGCAGGATAATGCTTTACAAAAGAAATAAAGGAATTATGTATCTCTTCTGCCGATTTCTTATCATTAGCTTCTTCAGTTTCCTTAGGTGCAATAAAAGTAATAAGGGCGATTATTCCGATTGAAAAAATCAATATATTTATGATTGGAAGGACGGAAACTCCGTTCTTTTCAACCAAAGCTCCTACAAAGGGTGAAGCAACGGCATAGCCCATTGAACCTAAGCCTCTTGCAAGGCCAAAGTTAATCTTAAATCCTTTATCTGTGTACTCAAAATTCATGGCCTGAATCAAAGGCTGATAAAGCATTTGAAGCATGTATAGAAGCACGTAGAAAGAAAAGATTAAAGCAGGTCCCTTTGCAAAAACTAAAATAACACTTGATATCAAACATCCGAAGGCGCAAAACAAAGAAACCTTTCTGTTTGTAAATGCCTTATATTTATCAATAAAGCCCGCGGATATAGGTTGCAAAACAACCGATAAAACATTGGCAAGTGCAAGCACCACTCCTATCATGGTGTTTGAAAAACCTTTTTCAAGTAAAAAAACTGCCGCATAGGCATGAGCTGATGAGTATGCGGCAAAGTATGATGCACATATTAGCGCATAATGCGCTGTTCTTGATTTTGATTTCATAAAAATTCCTTAGATATATTATTTTAAAAACTTTTCAATTAAGTTTACCTTACTTGAATTATAAGGCTGATAACGCATATTTAAATCTATAAAGCGTTTCTTATCAACAATACTCTTTGTGTGTGAAAAAGCATCAAAGCCAAACTTACCATGGTAATTACCCATTCCGCTCTCTCCCACGCCTCCAAAGGGCATTTCGGATGTAGCAAGGTGAATGATGGTATCGTTGATACAACCTCCGCCAAATCTGCAAGAAGAAATCACTTTCTTTGCTTTCTTTATATCTTTAGTAAAGTAATAAAAAGCAAGGGGATGCTGACGGGAGTCTATGTCTTTTAAAACCTCACCCAAATCTTCAAAGGATAGAATTGGCATAATAGGTCCAAAGATTTCTTCCTTCATAACCGCATCATCGAAGGTCACATTGTCAAGCACTGTAGGTTCTATTTTAAGTGTCGCCTTATCAAAGTTACCTCCGAAAGCAACTTTGCTATTATCTATCAAAGAAACAATTCTGTCAAAGTGTTTCTCATTAATAATCTTACCGTAATCGGGATTTGTTAAAGCATTGGGGAATTGCTTTAAGATTTCTTCTTTAACTGCATTAAGGAATTCATCTTTAATATCTTTATGGCAAAGCACGTAATCGGGTGCAACACAAGTCTGTCCCACGTTTAAATACTTACCAAACACAAGCCGTTTTGCCGATAACTTAATATCAGCATCCGCATCTATAATGCAGGGGCTCTTACCCCCAAGTTCAAGGGCAACAGGCGTTAAGTTAGCCGATGCTCTCTTCATTACTTCCTTACCTACGGTCTGGCTTCCGGTAAAGAATATAAAGTCAAACTTTTCATCCAAAAGCTGCTGATTCTCCGCTCTTCCACCTAAAATAACTGAAACGAATTCAGGCTCAAAGGCTTCTTCGATAATCACTCTTATCGCTTCACTTGTGGCAGGAGAATAAGCGCTTGGCTTAACAAATGCAGTATTTCCTGCGGCGATAGCATCAATTAAAGGTTCCATAGTAAGTAAGAAGGGATAATTCCATGGGCTCATTATAAGCACATTTCCGTAAGGGACTTTGTAAATGTAACTTGAAGCCGCGAAATTGGTTAAAGGCGTCTTAACCCTCTTAGGACGTGCAAATTTCTTTAAGTGCTTTTTCATGTAAGTAAGCTCACTTAATGAAAGACCGTATTCGCACATGAAGGCTTCCTGGGCGCTTTTACCTAGGTCTGTTTTTAAAGCCGCAAGCACTTCTTTTTCATGGTTTTTAATAGCCTTCTCAAGCTTATCTAGGGCATTAAGACGAAAAGACACATTAAGTGTCTTTCCGCTTTTAAAATATTCTCTTTGTAACTTTACTTTTTCTGAAATATCCATTGTTTTCCTCTTTT
>JAEEGK010020506.1_pt1 | contig 14053 bp, 12 predicted proteins | sample 8958771 | NCBI WGS metagenome assembly JAEEGK01 (sample SAMN16246547, study PRJNA631951) | gut metagenome | biome: gut microbiome; feature: rumen; material: SC-attached | host: Bos | place: Iran: Karaj | collected 2018-10
GAATGATAAATAAAATTAAAAAAAGAATAAAGTGCTAACTGAGATTCAAGTACATTAGTTGAGTAAATATAATTAGGAACTGACTCATAATTTGAATTTATTTTACTAATTTCATTTTTAATTAAACTTTGAAATTCTTCTTTAAAATTTTGTTTCAAATTAACTAGTTTTAATTTTTCAGAAACTTTTTTATATACATCATTAAAATTTTGAATTTCATTTTGTAAAGAAATATTTTTTATTTCATCATCATTAATATCTACAATAGCCATTTAAAATTTAAATTAAAATTTAATAAAACACTTTAATTAATATATTTTATTTAATTTTATTTATCATTCCTAGAAAATGGAAAAAATAAAAAAATCTAAAAAATCGAAACATGGGAAAAAAAATTGGAGAAAAAATATTGATGTGACAGAAATAGAAAAATTAGAAAATTTATACAACCAAAAAAAATTAGAAAAGGATAAAATAAATCAAATGAAAAATGAAGAACTCTTTGAATTAGATGTTAAAAAAAAAAATAATAAAAGTTTTATAGGAAAAAAAATAAAAAAAGAAAAAAAGGAAAAGAAAGTTTCAAAATTAGAACAAAGAAAAATAAAAAGAATAATAGAAAATGAAAGCAAAAAAAATATAACTTCTACAAATAATGAAGAAAAAAAAATATATGATATATGGGAAAATGAAGAAAAAAATGAAAACAACAATAATAATAATAATAATAAAATTAATTATCCAATTGTTCCTATACCACATCCAGGTCAATCTTATAATCCAAATAAAAGAGATTTAAATGTTTTATTAAAAAAAGTTGTAGAAATAAATAAAAATATAATAAAAAAAGATGAAAAAAAAAATGATATAATAGAAGAAAATAATATTTTCAATCAAGAAGATGAAGAAGAAGAAGAAGTTAATTTAAATGATGACATTATGAATAAAGAAAAAGTTTCTAATTTAAAAAGATTAACAAGAAGAGAAAAAAAATTAAAAGAAAAAAAAAAACAAAACAAATTAATAGATAAACAAAACATTGAAAATAAAAAATTAAAATTAGAAATTAGTAATATGAAAGGATTAAAAAGAATATTAAAAGAAAGAAAAGAATATGAAAAAAAATTAGAAGAAGAAAAAAAAAAAAAAAGAAGAAATAGAAAAAAAAAAAAAAATCAGAAATTAAAAAAGGAATAATTGAAGATAAAGATTTATTAGAAGATTTCAATTTATTGAATACTCAAATACCTTTAAGAAATTTAACTCATTCAGTTAATCCAATTTCTGAAAGATGGAATAATATAATAAAAAGAAATGTAATTGGTATTTATTCAAGAGATCAAAAAAAGAAAAATAGGAAATTAAATAAAATGAAATATTTTGATAAAAACAATAGAGGAGATATTGGATTAGAAGAAGAATTAGATGTTATAGAATAAAAAAATTAGAAATATTTTTTAAATTAAATATAAATTTTTTTAGTTTAATTTATTTAATTTTTAATGGAAAAAAAAGAATCGGATAAAATTGAAATTCCAATTTGTTTTATAGAAAATAAAGGAGTTTATAAATATGTTCAAATAAGTTATAATAATGAAATATATATTAGAGGAATAAAAAAATTTAAATATCATAAAGGGATATATCATAATTTTATAAAAGATTTAGAAAAAAATGGAATTCAAAAACCAAAAACTAAATGTTTAGGAGGAGGAAGAATAAAATTTGACTCTAATGAAAAAAGTATATTTGTTTATGGTTATTCGAATGCATATGGGAGATATGATGGTCAACATGAAAAAACTGTGGAAATTTTAAAAAAATTTTACCCTGATTATAATATTTCTTGGTCTAATGATGGATATTAAAATTAAATAAACTAGTAAATAATTTTTGATTTTTTTTATTGAAAAAATATTTATGTTAAATTATTTATACCTTTTAAAACATTATTTTATTACTATAAATAAATATTATAAATTAAAATTGTGTAAAATGTTTATATTAATTCAGTGAAATGAAACATAAGATAATATAAAATTAAATTAATTTTATTCTTTGTTACAATTGACAAAATCACCCTGTTTTAGAATATTGAATCCCAATAATTTAATTTTATATATGAAAAAATTTTAAAATTTATTAAATTAAATAAAATGATAAAAAATTATTGGGTTTAATAAAAATAATAAATAGTTTTTCATCATTTAAAATGTATATTTTCAAATTAATATCTGTTAATTATATAATTAATTTTTAAATGATTATACAATACAAAGAAAAAAAATAATTATCTTTTTAGAATTAATTATATGTTATAAAAATTGTTAATAAAATAAAATTTATCAAATAATTAAAAATGTTTAATAAATTTATTATAAAGTTAATTTATTTAAACATTCTTAATTTATTTTTCTTATAAAATATTCTTATTTTTGATTCATAATTTAAAAAATATTTAATTTAAATTTCATATTAATTCAATTAATGTCCTTTCTTTATTTTTAAATTAAAATTTTTTATTTATAAATCCTGGATTAAAGTCACCAATTTGCTATATTAAATATTTATTAATTTCAAAAAATTTTTTTAAAATGAACAAAGAGAGAAAGATATTAATAAGAACAATTATTTATTTTTTATCATATATATCATCAATTATATATATTATATTTAGATTTACTGCAATTCCAAATCCAAAAAAATATGGGGTTTCATCATTACTATTAGGAATATTCAATTTATTATTAGAAATTTGGGAATTCTTTAATTTTACTATGTACTTTTTTAATGTTTTAGTTCAAGAAAAATCCTCTCCGAAAATTCCAAATGTTGAAATAAAAGAATATCCAGATATTGATGTTTTGATTGCCACTTATAACGAAGATGAAATATTATTAGAAAAAACAATTAAAGCTTGTAAAGAAATGGATTATCCAGATAAAAAAAAGTTGCATATTTATATATGTGATGATGGTAATAGAGATTCAATAAGAAAATTAACGGAAAAATTAAATATAAATTATATATCAAGAAATAATAATAAAGATTATAAAGCAGGAAATTACAATAATGCTTTATCTCAAGTTAAATCACCTTTTATAGCATGTTTTGATGCTGATATGAGTCCTACCAAACATTTTTTAAAAACAACTTTGCCTTTTTTCTTTGAAAATCCAGAAGAAAAAATAGGTTTTATACAATTACCTCAAAGTTTTATTACTCCTGATATATTTCAATATAGATTTAAATTATGGAATGAATTACCAATTGAGCAAGATTACTTTTATCATGTAATACAAATTGCAAAAAATTCTTCAAATTCAGTTATATTTTGTGGAACAAATACTTTATTTAATAGAAAAGCTTTAGATGATGTGAATGGATTTTCAAAAGGAACAATTTCCGAAGATTTTGCTACAGGAATGAATATAGAATCAAAAGGTTATAAATGCATTGCCATTAATAATATTGAAGCTTATGGAGTTAATGTTGATGATATTATTGGAATGATTAAACAAAGATCAAGATGGGCAAGAGGTTGTATTCAAATTTTAAAAACCAAAAATATATTTAAAATTGAAGGCTTAAGTTTTCAACAAAAATTAGAATATATTTCTTGTATAAGTTATTGGTTTTTTGGAGTTAAGAGAATATTAAGTTTAATATTCCCAGTTATTTACCCTCTCTTTGGGATTCATATTGTAATATGTAATCCAACAATATTTTTAATTTTTTTTTTACCACAATATATATTTAAAAGATTTATTTTAGATATTACTGAAGGTCATTTAAGGTCATCTACTTGGGATAAAATTTATCAAACTATAATTGGACCTATAATAGGAAAAGAAGTTTTAAAAGAATTATTTGGATATGGAAGTACAAAATTTGAAGTTACTGATAAAAATAAAAAAAATAATAATTTTGATGAATTAAATAAAAGTTTAATTTATACTAATTTTACTTTTTTTTCTTTAAATGTATGTGCTATTGTTCATTGTATATATGAAATTTTTAATGATAAATATGATAAATTGCCTTTTTTAAATACTGTTTATATTGTATGTATTCAACAATGTCTTTCTAATGTCTTTTATTTAATTATCAGTATTATTTTCTTATTTCATTATGAAAATCAAGATTATTCTGATTTTATTCCTAATAATAATGAAATATATCATTATTCTTTATTGCCTAAAATCTTTTATAGAAGAATATATTCAAAAGTTAAAGAAGCATAATTTTGTTATTTATTTTATTTAAATAATAAAAATTTAATTTAAATATAAATATTTCTTTTAAAATAATTTAAAAGCTTATATTTTTCATTCAACTATATACTTTAGTTTAAAACATTTTAGTGAAACTCATAAATTTATTTTTTTTTATTTTTTTCCTGTTGTAAAATGTATTTAAAGAGTTTAATTGAATAATAAATTGACAAAGGAATTATAAAGATTAAAAATATAATTAAACAAATTGTTTTAAAGGGAATTTTCTTTCTTTGATGTTTTGCTAAAATATTAAACAATATGTTATCAACAGCATAAAAAATTTCTTTTTTTGATAATAGATAATTTTCTCTAAGCATAATTTCAGAAACTTCTCTATCTCTAATAAGTTCTTTAACTTTCAAACCTCTAATTAAAGAAGATTTTTTATCTTCAACTGATAAAAATAAAAATAATGAGCTTTCAGGGTCTTTTATTCTTTTATTTTTTCCTAAAAAAGTATTGTTTATTATTATTTCAGAAAAATATGAAAACTCATATTTTGTAGAAACTGAATTTAGAATAATAATAAATGTTCGAATAGAAAAATAATTATAGATTAAATTTAATTTTCCTATTATAACTGATTTTTCTTTTTCAGATAAATAATTATAAGAATCATCTATAAAATAATAATCTTTTGAATTATATTTTTTAGGAAGATTGTTTATTAAGGATTCTTCAGTCCATAATGAATTATTATTTTTCACTTGATGAATACAAAATGATATTTTTAAAAGAAGAAAAACCAATAAATAATACATTTAATAATATGATATTATAATTTATAATATGATTAATATTAATTATTAATTTAAATTTTTAAGAAAGTAAATGCATTGAGGTTTGGAATAATACCCCATATTATTTTTTGATTAAATTTTAACATAATTATTAAAATTGACAAATTTTTTTTCAAGAAAATAAAATCAAATAACATTTATTAATTTAATAAATTTGAAATATAATTTTAAAAAAAAATAAACAATAAATTTATTTAAATAAAATTAATTAAAAAATAATATATTTAAATGGCATCAATTTCCCTTCAATCAAAAGCTTATTTTAAAATAATGCTTCATTGTATAAAGCACACATCATCTGATTGTTATGGATTACTTTTAGGAAAATTAGAATCTTCAAAATTTATAGTAGAAGATGCCATACCTTTAAGTCATGATAAAATCTTTGGACCTCAATTTGAAATAGCTATTAAAATGATAAAAAATTTTATTCCTGAAAGTAATATTATAGGATTCTATGAAAATTTAATGTATAATCAAATGAAAGAAGATTGTGAAATATCGAATCAAGCAATTTATATTTGTGAATTAATAAAATCAAATAATGATATATTTAATCCAGTTTTATTTGAAATTTATTCAAGAGATAATGGAAATCCTGAAAAAGGAATTTTAGAAGATGTAATTATCTTTAAAGAATATACTTTAAATGATAAAGGAGGATTTGATTTTGTTTGGGATTATGAAGAAAGTGATGTTGAATATCAAAAAATGAAAACATATTGTGAAAAAAGTTTACAAAATGATATTGTTGATTTTGATGATCATTTAGAAAATGCAAGTTTAGATTGGAGGAATCAATTCATTCAATAATATAATAATTTTAATATTTAATTTTTTACTTTTGCTAAAGAGGAATTAAAAAGGATTAAAATTCTCTATTTTATAAATTTTCTTTTTCTAATTTAATTCCATTATTATTATAGAATTAATAATTTGATTAAACCAATTATATAATCTTATATTTAATTTTTTAAAATTATTTTTCAATTAGATTCAATGAATTGTGTGCTGTTTTTTATTAATTTTAAAGAGCTTTATCAAAGAATTTCATTTGTTCATATTTCCTATCTCTATTACTTTACTGTTGATTTTTATTTTTTATATAAATAATATATATAACTATAATTTTGAGTAAATCTATTATTTCCATATTACATTTATGATATTAAATAAACCATTTTAATATTTAATTTTAAAAAAAATTTATTTAATAAAATTTCTATAAGTTTTTTCAAATCTTTCAATATCCCTTTCAACATTATCTATATCATCCACTATTGAATTATTAGAATTTTTTGAATAAGAATTAATAACAGAATAATCATGTTTAGAATAATTGTGTTTAGATATAGAATAATTTTTAGATTCATCTTTACTTATATTATCTAAACTCATATTATCATTTATTTTTTTTCTTGAATTACTATTACTAGTTAAGCTTTCTTCATTATTATTATATTCATAATCCAATTCTTCATTTAAGTTATCAATACTATCATCATCTGGTAAAATATTTTTTTTTCTATTTTCAATTCCATGATTAATATAATAATTTGCATTATTAGTAATTCTAGAATAAAAAGAAGAATCATTTGAATAAGTTTCTCTATAACTTTGAGAATTATTATTATTATTATTATTTTTATTAATTAGATTTGAATTATTACCTTCATCATTTCTTGAATAATTTGAATTAAAACTTTTATTTATATTCATGGTTTGATATTTTTCATTATTTATTTGTGGCTGATTAACTTGAATATGACTTTTTAAATTTTCATTTTGGAAATTTGAGTTTTCATTTTTTATTTTTTTTCCTCTTTCATAATTTGGTCCTAAAATATCATTAACTGCATTTGAAATATTTTGAAATCGAATGTTATCTTGGTTTTTTTTTGAGATTTTTTCAATTAAATTACTTGTGATTGGTGGAGCTATCATACTTTTTGAATTCATATAATAATCCTTATCTATTTTTTGAATAATTGGATTTTGGTTAATTGGGAATATTGAAGGATCTTTATTTAAAGTCATAACATTGTTTCTTAATATATTTGTTTTTCTACCATAATTTTGAAAAACATCTTTCTTATAATTTAAATTATTTTTTTGATTAAAAGTTTGATTTAATTGTTTTTCTGGAATATACATTTTATTTCTTTTATCAAATGAAGAATTAAACCCCGTTTTATTGAAATCTTTTATTATATTAATTTTTTGTAAAGTATTATTTGAAATATAATTAATATTATTTGAATAAGAAGGAAAGTATTCTTTTTGTTTAAATGTATTATTTTGATTTTCAGGATTAAATGATTCTAAACTTGTTCTGTTTTTTTCATTATTGTGTCTTTGAACTTCTAATTGATATTGCCCATTCTCTGATTCAACATTATCATTTTTTATTTTAGAAATTTTTCTTTCTTTAAGAAGAACATCATTTAAATCTAAATAAAACATTTTTTTTATTTTTTTAATTCCATATTTGATTTCTGCATCTTTATAATTATAAATTATACATTTAATATCATCATCATTTGATAAAATACATATAATTCCATTATTCCCACATAAAATAATATATCTTCCATCTTTTGTTATATCACAAAAACTAATATCAAATATATGACTTATTTCTTTGTATATTTTATTTTTCCTTAAATGATACATATATAAGCTATCTTTATTACTAAAAATCATTAAATCTCCTGATACATCAAAATTAATTTTATTAGTTCTTTGATATTGAAACAAATCAATTACTCCAATTCTAATATTTATATCTTCTAAATCACGAACATCAACTTGATTACTTGATAATAATATGAATAAATATTTTTGACTTGGATGAACTTTAATATCTAAAATATAACCAAATTTATCAATGTTATATGAATAATTTGCTTCATTCATTAATATTAAATTATTATTAATTGAATTTAAATTTCCAATTGAAACAGAGTTTTCATTTGATAAATAACAAATTCTATTATCATCAACTTCTGGATAAAAATAAATGAAAGAATGAATTTTATCTTTAATAATTAAATTTTGTCTAAAATCATCACAAACTTTTAAAAGAAAATTAAATTTATATTTTTGAATATCAATATTATAAATTATAAGTGTTCCAGAATCAAATCCAACACAAATATAGTCAATATTTATAGTATTATTAAAATTAATTGAATCTATTTTAAAATTGGCAATTTTTTCTTTTTTCAAAAGAGAAAGATCATCATTATTAATATTAAAGATATATAAATTTCCAATTTCATCACCAACAAAAAGTAAATTATTATATTTTGGATTTATTTTACAAGTAGTAAATTTAATTTTTTCTTGATTAAAAGCTTTATTATTAAATTTAACTCCATCATAATAAGTTTTTATCAATGGTCCATCTTCACTTATTGTGTAAAAAGCAATGTTATTTTCTTCATTTTCAAATAAACAAATATCTAAGGAATTTATTCTATTTTTATGGCCATAAGGAAGTAATATCAAAGATCCTTTTTTTTTATATAATATTGAAGAAAGATTTCCAAAGAATGTTTGCCCATTTAATAAAATAATATATAATAAATTATTTTTTTCATTTACATAAACAAAAGAGAATGGTGATATAATTAAATTATCATTTAATTCTGTAATATTAATAACATATTTTTTATTATATGAAAATGAATCATAAACATAAATTAAATCATCATTACTTCCTAAAATAATAATTCCTTCATAATATGTCATATAAGTAAAATTATATATATAATCATAATTTTCTTCTTCATCATTTAAATTAATATCATTTTCTATTGTATTTAAAGAAATTTCTTTTAACAATTCTAATTCAAAAGAGTAAATATAACATCTTCCATTTGAACATAAAACAGAAATTTTAATTGGGTCATTATATGGATTAAATTGATAATTATTTTTATATGTATTTCTTATGATATTTATTGATTTAGGAATAAATTGGAAAGGTCTTTTTGAAAGTTGATTTATAATTTGAAAACCATTTCCTTCTTGATTGTCTTTATGTTGTGATATTCTAATAGAAAATATTTTTTCTTTCTCAGCACAAATTAACCAATTATATTCAAAAATAAATTTTATATATTTAATGGAAATATCTAATTCATTAATACTAGTAAAATAATTACAAGAAATTTCTAATAAATCTTTTACTAATCTTCCTTTAAAAAGTATCATTTCATTATTTTCATTTAATAAAGTTATAATAAAATCTAACCTTTCATTTAAATCAAAAAAAATTTTTTTTATTTTAACTCCACAAAATTCATTTATATTAACATTAATATTTTTATATAAATTTATTCCATTTTGAATATCATATACTGCAATCACTAATTTGTTTTCTTTTAGATTAATTTCTGTTGTTATTATAAATTTTCCTCTTTTAAAAAATTTTATTGTTTTAATTTCATTTCCTGTTCCTTTACCAAAAATACTTTTATTATCAAACAATCTTTTAATTATAATTAAATTTCCTGAAGCATAACATAATTTATCTCTTTCATAACTTATATCATAACATATTTTATCTGGATTAAAACCAAAAATATTTTCTATATTGATTGAAGTAGACATAAATATAATTAGTTATTTATAAATAAATTATAAATGAATAAACAATATTTTCAAAATGAAAAAATGAAATTTGGAATTTTTTCAAGAGGAATTATTTTTATGTTAATTTATTGTTATTTAAATTCTTTTATGAATAAAAATTACATTTTAATATTTGGAAATATTCCAATGTTTACTTTTTATTATTTTGAAATATTTAGATTAATTACAGGATTTTTTATTACTGAAAATTTATTTGAATTAATATTTTATTTATTTATCATTTTTACTATTTTTAATTATTGGGAAAATATAGAAGGAACTTTTAAATTCACAATATTAATTATAATGAATTTAATTATTGTTCAAATAGTAATAGGATTTTTGTACATTTTTTTATCTGTACTATTTCCTATTTTGAAAAGTTATCAAATAAAATCTCTTCCTTTTCTAGGAATTGCATTTCTTGTTAAACATTTATTATTAACAAATACCAAAAAAATTTATGTTTTTCCAGGAAAAGAATTTAATGATAGATTCTTAGTTATTATATATTTTTTTTGGTTTTTATTTTTAAATGGAAGAGAATTTAAAATTGAATTGATTATTAGTTTTTATTATGGATTTTTAATGTGTAAATATCCTAAAATGTATACTTTACAATCATTAACTAATGAAACAGTTTCAATGATTGAAAATTCAAGTAATATGAAATTTATTTCTAATATTGATAGTTATATAATAAAATCTTTAGATATACTTCATACACCAAATATACCATTACAAAACGATGAAATGATGAAATTAAATAATAAAATAAATAATAATAAAAGTGAAGAAGAAATAAATAATTTAATTGAAAAAAATTTAGATGATAATTTGCAAATCAATATTGATATCACCAATTCAGAAAATAAAAATTCAAATTAATATTAATTTTATTTATATTTATTGGATTTATTAATTTAATAAAATAATTAATTTATTTAAAAAGTTTAATTAGTCACTTAAATTATAATCATCATCTAAGAGATCATAACCATAAAATTTAATTATATTTTCAATTGCATCTTTCCTTAGTTTCTTAACACTTTTAATCCCTTTTTTAATTTTTGAATAATTTTGTTTATTTTTTAAATAAAAAATAATATTTTCTTCATTTATTTTTTCCCCTTCTTCATATAAATAACTAGCAAGACTTATTAAATTTTTCATACTTTCTTTTTTTATTTTTTCATTTTTACATCTTTGAACAATTTTATAAAGATTTAAAGGAAATTGAAAACATTTATTAACTAATTCAACACCTTTTGAACCACAATTATCAAAACTTCTTAATTGTCTTAAAAAAATAGAACTAGCACTAGAGTTTTTTGTTTTTGCATATAATTTCATAAATTCATTATAAGTGATTTTATTATTATCTTTATCTAAAAGAAATTGAAATGATTTTTTTATTTTCCTATCTATATCAATTAAAATTTGAATAGTCTCCATAGTAGAATTAGATTTTATAATATTTAAATCATGTATATTTATAGTATGAAATATTGCAGTATTAATTGAATTTTTATTTATATTTCCTAACCCATTTAATGATAAATCTTGTCCTTCAAATAAATATGAAATATTTTTAAAAGATGAATTTTTCATTCTGTACTTTTGTTCAGTATATCTTCCATCCATTATTGATGATGCTAAATCATTTAATGTCTTTCTTTCAATTAAATAATCTATTATATATTCTTCATTGTCTTTTGTATCTTTATATATCCATATGAAATCACCAATTGATAAATTTCTTTCTTCTACTTTTATGTTATTTTTATCATTTATTAAATTTAAAATCTCATCTTTAATAATTTCATTATTTGCTCCTTTTTCTCTTAAATCTATTATTAATATGATATTATCTGTAAATTCTTTTGACTGATTCTTTTCAATAAATGCTTTATACTTTTTAATAATTTCATTTTCAGGATTTTCTTTTTTTTCTTTAATCTTTTCTATTTCATAAGAATGAAAATCTATATCTCCATTATCTTCTTTTATCACATTTATCCCTTTTTTTCTTAATTCCATACTTGCAAATTTTATTAAATATTCATTTATTTTTATCTTTTTGCCATGAATTTCATCAATTAATCCTAAATTTTTTAAATCGATAAAATCATTTTTTTCATTTGAATATTCTAATTTAATATTGATTTTATTTAATTGTTCTTTTAATGTTAATGACATTGCATATATATCTTCAATATTTATTTCATAATTATTATTTTGATGATATAAAATATATGTACTAATAACACTAGTCCATTGTGATGAATATGAAGGAATATTAATTAAATTTTTTTTATATTTAGTTTTATTTGTATATTTTAAATTTTCTTCATCAGAGTAAATTTGACTTTTTAAAATTTCTTTTTTTCTTTTTGTTGTTCTTAATTTTTTTGATTTTGTTTTTGTTTTAAATGTAATATTTGGTTCGATTTGATATGCAAGAGAAAGATAATCAATATTTTCTTTTTTGATTTTTTCTTTATATGTTTTAATTAAAGTTTCAAATTTAAAAGATAAATTTTCACCAATTCCTTCTAAAGTCATTGCTTGAGAACTTGTTAAAATAGGGAATGGGTATTTTAAAATACTTAGAGATACTTTTTTATAAATTATAAATAAATTTTTTAGATTCTTGTTTCTTGCATCAATTGACATTTGATTGAAGTAATCATAATAATAATCATTAAAAGCATTCATACATTTTTGCTCAGACATTAATTATAAAATTATTTTATTGAAAAATTTTTGAAATTTCATATTTATTTTTTTTTTAAACTTTTAAAATTAAAAAAAAGAATAAATTTAAACATTAATGTCAACTAGAAATAAATTAAAATTATTTCCTTCTTCATTAAGTATGGTAAATTTTTCTTTTTAATAAATTTATTAGATATCTCCTAAAGCAAAAAAAAATAATCATAAATTATTTAAGTCTCATTCGATTGTATATCTTGATAATAACACTAAAAAATTAATTTATAATAAAACATCATCAATATCTACAAACAATAAAAAATCAAAGAAAATAATATTTTCACCAGTTTTTAAACAAAACCAAAAAAAACATCATGTATCTTCATCAATGGATTTCTTTAAAATTTTTGAAAGAATGACAAAAAAGAAAACTCCTAAATCACAAAAACATAATGGAAAACAAAATACAATTAATTATATAGTTAATACCTTTAATTTAACTTCAAAAAATTTTGATGGTAAAAATGAAAATTCGAAAGAAATTATTGATGACCTTGAAAATAAAATTAATATTTTAAAAAAGGATAAAAATAACCTTTTAAATAAAATTAATTCATTAAATTTAAAATTAGATAAAATAAATAAAGAAAATCTAATCTTAAAATCAGAAATAAAAAATCTTAATGAAGAATTATCATTAATAAAAAATCAAAATAATTCACTTACCAAACATAGAGAAAAATTAATAAGATTATTAACAACAAAAAATAAAATTATTAATAATAACTCTGAATATCTTGATGACTCAAATACTTCAGAAAAAAAATCAAGTTCATTAAATCAATTAAATAAAATTAAATTTGAAGAAAGTGTTATTGAAGATGATTCTAAACTTTCAGCTTCTTGTATAATAACAGGTGGAAATTATATTGAAACTTTAAAAGAAGATAGTTATTTAAAAACTAATTCAAATAATAGTCTAAGTTTAATTCCTGTATATATCTTAAATAAACAAGAAGAAAAAAATTATAAAGATATAAAAATTCCAAAATTAAATTTTAATAGTATATATAATTGTAAAACAAAAAAGAATGTAAGAACTAAAAATAAACAAAGTGATAATACACATGAAAAAAAAATTAATAATAATAATATAAAAAAAAAAAATAAAATGCAATTAAACAAATTATTTTTTAATTCCTATAATAAATTGTCCTTCATTAATATTGATTCATCCTTTAAGATAAAAAAAAATTTTGTCAAAGATAAAAATTTGTATTAATATTATTATTTTATCTATTTTTTATTATAAATATAAAAAAATTTTATTGTTCTTCTTCTTCTTCTTCTTCATCATCTAAATCAGCATATTTATTTATTTCTTTTTTCATACTTTTTAATTCTTCATATCTTTTTTCTATTTTTTCTTTTAAAAGTTTATTTTGTTCAAGTTTTTCAAGTCTTTTTTTTTTAAGTTTTAATTCATTTTGATATTTTTTTCTTTCATTTTTAGAATGTTTTTTACCTTGCTTTTTTAAAAAAATTTCTCTATCTTTTTCATCAAAGGTAATTTTAACAGGATTTTTTTTAGGTTTTTTTTTTCCTTTACTCATTTTTTATATT
>JAEEGK010020507.1_pt1 | contig 14053 bp, 10 predicted proteins | sample 8958771 | NCBI WGS metagenome assembly JAEEGK01 (sample SAMN16246547, study PRJNA631951) | gut metagenome | biome: gut microbiome; feature: rumen; material: SC-attached | host: Bos | place: Iran: Karaj | collected 2018-10
ATAAAGTAGAACGAAATGATGGCCAAAACCACACCCGTGCCCTGCAACCATGTCAGGCTTTCATGAAAAACGCAAAACATCAAAATAACAGTGATGGCGGGGCGCAGCTGGTTGACAGGCCCCACTACGGTGATAGGCAGGTGCTTCATCGCCGAATAGCTGAACATCCACGAACAGAGAATAAGCGCTGTCTTACCCATGATGAGCAAATGCTGCCGACCCGTTAGAGGCTCGATGTAAAGCTTCTGCATAAAGTCGCTATCGAAAATGAAAGGCTTGTAATGCGACAGCAGAACAAACGGCACAAACATGAGTCCGCTGATCATCGTGCTGTAGAATAGAACCGGAATGATGGCATTATTGACAACGGTCTGTTTCTTGAAGATGTCGTAAAAGCCTAACAGGAAGGCCGAAATCAAAGATAAGACTACCCACATGGTGTGATGGCTTTGAAATTTTTTGCAAAAGTAGTGAATTTTTTGAATGCGGAATGCGGAATGCAGAATGTAGAATGCAGAATGCAGAATGCAGAATGATGAATGATGAATATGAAATTTGGAATTTTAATTTTTGAATGTTGAATTTTAAATCTTTGAATCCTAAATTCTTCTTATTTTTGCACTATCTTAATGATTATTTCCGATGAACTGGAACGACCTCCTTTCCAACAAACGCTACGCGCAGCCGCACAAGAGCCCCGACATCCGCAGCTCTTTTCAACGCGACTACGACCGCATTATCTTCAGCAGCCCTTTCCGCCGACTGGAAAACAAGACCCAAGTGTTTCCTTTGCCAGGGGCACAAATGGTCCACAACCGCTTGACCCACAGCCTTGAAGTAGCAAGTGTGGGGCGTTCCATTGCCTGCCGTACGGTTGAGAAACTGGCCAAGAAGCACCCTGAACTGAAAGAGCGTCAATCCGACATTGAAACCATAGTAGCTACGGCCTGTCTGGCTCACGATTTGGGCAATCCACCCTTTGGTCACTCGGGCGAAGACACCATCAGCAGCTTCTTTAAGGACGGCAAGGGCAAAGCATTGGAAAGCCAAGTATTACCTGAACAATGGAGCGACCTCATCGCCTTCGAAGGCAACGCCAATGCTTTCCGTCAGCTGACACATCAATTCACCGGACGACGTGCTGGAGGCTTCTCACTCACTTCTGCTACATTAGCCACCTTATTGAAATATCCCTATCCATCCTTCAACAAAGGCAACCGGAAAAAATACAATGTCTTTTATTCTGAGATTCCTGCCTTTGAGGAGGTCGTCAGCGAATGCGGCATCCCGCGCATCGACAACGAACATCTCGTCTATGCCCGCCATCCGCTTTCCTACATGATGGAAGCCTCCGATGACATCTGCTACCTCATCTTGGACATGGAAGACGCCCACAAACGCGGCATCATCAGCACCGAGGCCATCGAAAGTTGCTTTGTGTCGTTCTTCGACCCCAAGAGAGAAAAGGACTTCTTCACGCATCGCGCCGATGCCTACCGCGACGTGACCGATACCAATGAACGTATGGCTTTTCTCCGTGCCATGCTCATCAACAAATTGGTAAACCTGGCCAGCGACATTTTCGTCAAGAACTATGAGGCCATCATGGAAGGCCGATTCGAGAAGAGTTTGATTTCACATTTGCCTGAATTTGAGAAAAAAGCGCTTGAAGCATGTCGCGATGAATCGGTGAAGCATATCTACCGTCATCCCTCAGTGGTAAAAATCGAGCTGACAGGATTTAATGTCATTGGAACCTTGATGGAAGATTTCACCGATGCCGTGCTGAACCCCGACACACCTTATAACCAAAAGTTGCTCTCACTCATCCCCGAGCAATTCAAGGTGGAAACTGATGAGGTTTACCCCAAGCTGCAGTCCGTCATCGACTTCATCTCCAACATGACTGACCTTTACGCTGTACAACTCTATAAAGACCTGAGAGGAATCGACTGATGAAGAAGACCTTAGCCATCGTTTTTCTTTTGTTGTGCGGAATAGTTTCATTCGCACAGGAATTTTCATTTCCTCAAAACATCACCAAAAGCACGAAATCCTATCTGATTGCTGACGACAATCCAAAAGACACTGCTTTCCTAAAAGAGAAAAGTCGTCAAGCCGGCTTGGACTTGGGGCTTTGGGTATTGGCCAACCGCATCCCGACCAACAGCAAATATGTCACGCCCAAGCCTTCAGAACACTTGCTGAAACAAGGCATTTTGCAACTGCAACTTCCCATGGACGACAGCCAAACTGAGTTTGCGGTGTACCACTCCGAACTCTTTGACCATCCCGCCCACATCAACGTGCTTCAGATTGACGACGAGCTTATCTCCTATCGCAGTGTCGAAAAGGTGGGCAATATCCATCTGTTTTACGGCTGTGTTCGCGGTGCATTTGGTACAAAGAAGTCGGCCCACTCGAAAAATGCCACGGTATACAAGCTTTGGGACACGCCAGAGCGCACCCTCCTCCCCGACCTTGAACTACAAGACCAAATGGCTCAAATCGTAGCCAAGAAATGCGCCAAAACCCATTATCCTTTATTGGTTTTCAACGACCTCATAAGTTACTCTCGTAATGATCAAGGCGACTTGGCCATCGGCCATTTCCTCGACACGATGCACAAGTACAATCCCGACAAACTGTTGCAAGCCGACTTGCTCACCCCTATGTCGTCACAATACCTGAGCCGTGTCAACGAAAACCAGCTTTGGAACGAGTCGATGCGCACCAAAATCATAGAAACGCTAAACGAGAAACAGGAGTTCTATGGCAGACTTCAAATGCCCTGGATGATAGGCAACTTCCAAATCCACTTGGCCGACAAAAACCGTAAAGCAACCTCGATGGAAGAGCTGGAATGGTTCCTTTCAAAAGCCGCTGCATTCGACGCGGGTTTCGGCCTCGACTTCAGCGCGGAAACCATGCGTAGACATGGACTTACCCATATCATGCTCAACACCATTAACATTTGGGAAAAACTTCGCTTATCCCATGCCTTCAACGACGAAATCAAGGAAGCGCTTAAAGACCCCTATTGTGACTGGCACATAAAAAAAGACGAAGACTCCACATTCCTCCTTTATCCCCAGCACAATTCACGCCGTTATTATTGCAACCTCACCGATGGCCGATGGGAATGGAACTCCCCCTACACGAGCCGCTTCGCGCTTTGCATTACCGTTGAAGGAAAAGGAAGCGTCAGCAATCTTGCTATCAGAACCCCTAATGGAATGCTCTATTTCCCCTGCACCATAAAAGCTGGACAATACCTCATCTATGATTTTGAAGGCGACGCTTGCATTACCGACTTTAACTACAAAAAAATCGCAAACGTGACCGCACAAGGTGAATCGGTCTTAGAGGAAGGCATTTCCGAGGTATCATTCATTTGCGAAGTCAAAACGGAAGAAAGGAAAAAACCTGAAGTGACCGTACGTTATTACACTCACGGCGATGCGCAAAGAATCACTATGCAAACCAACAACTCTAAACTCTAAACTACTTCTTCACTCCTGGAAACGATTCCACAATCTTCACCTTAATATCAGGGAAACTATTGACAATCTGCACTTTCACATCAGGGAAATGCTCCACAAGTTTCACTTTGCCGCATTGGTCGGGAAAATTCTCCACAACCTTCACGTCCAAGTCCTCAAAAGAGTCTACAATCTGGACCTTGATGTCGGGGAAATGCTCCACAATCTTCACTTTGCCGTAAAGGTTGAAAGTCTTGCCATCCTTGGTGACGAACGTGCAATTCTCCTTGTGAAGGCCAGGCTTCTTGTCGTTGGATTGGGCCATCAATGGAAAAGCCATGAGTGCAAGCAAGGCAAATACCAGTATTTTTTTCATCGTTAGTGTGTTTTTGAATGCTCAAAACCCATCAAAAATCATTCCCGTCCCAACAAATGAGGATGGGTCAAACAAAAAAGTATCATTAATTAGGATAGGTGCGAACGAAAGGTCTTTGTATTTTTGCAACTTCAAACAATAGTATCAATGACAACCCTCGACAAACTCGAAATAGGACAATCCGCCCGCATCAAGTCCGTAGGTGGTGAAGGCCAACGCCGTCAGCACTTCTTGGACATGGGTCTTATCCCCGATGCCATCATCAAAATCGTGAAATATGCACCTCTTGGCGACCCGATGGAAATAATGATTCACGGCTATGCCCTCACTCTCCGCAAAGCCGATGCCGCCCTGATTGAAGTGGAGGCCTGCGATGGCACCCAAACCGAAGAAAAAGACAGCGATCTCGACCAACTCTATATCACCTCCCTCCCTGACCACAACGCCCACCCAGGCTTAGGTGAGGAAGGCATCTATCACGACAAGACGCACGAGAAGCCGCTGCCCAAAGGCACCAAGCTTACCTTTGCCCTCGCCGGACAACAGAATTGCGGCAAAACGACCCTCTTCAACCAACTGACAGGCGCCAACCAACATGTGGGCAACTTCCCTGGCGTCACCGTCGACCGTAAAGACGGCACCATCAAAGGGCATCCTGAAACCTCGGTCACCGACCTGCCAGGCATCTACTCGCTGTCGCCTTACACTTCTGAGGAAATCGTCTCGCGTGAGTTCATCATGAAAGAGAAGCCCAAAGGCATCATCAACATTGTGGATGCCAACAATATCGAGCGCAACCTCTACCTCACTATGCAACTCATGGAGTTGGGTACGCCTATGGTTTTGGCTTTAAACATGATGGATGAAGTACGCAACAACGGCGGCAGCATCCTCGTGAACGAGATGGAGTTGATCCTTGGACTGCCTGTGGTGCCTATCTCGGCAGCCAAGAACGAAGGTATCAATGAGCTTGTCGACCACGCCATCCATATCGCCAAATATCAAGAAGCTCCTATACGACAGGACTTCTGCGACAAGGACGACCACGGCGGTGCCGTGCACCGTTGCTTGCACAGCATCATGCACCTCATTGAAGACCACGCACAGCGTGCCAACATTCCTGTCCGTTTTGCTGCTTCTAAGCTTGTCGAAGGCGATGCCATTGTCATGGAAGCCTTGCGACTATCACAAAACGAGAAAGAGACGCTTGAGCATCTCATCGTGCAGATGGAAGAGGAACGTGGCCTCGACCGCGCCGCAGCCATGGCCGAGATGCGTTTCGCTTTCATCAAGCGGCTGTGTGACAAAACCGTGGTGAAGCCCAAGGAAAGCAAGGAATACCAACGTAGCCGTCGCATCGACCGCATCCTTACAGGCAAGTGGACCGCCATACCCATCTTTATCCTCGTCATGATGGGCATCATCTGGCTCAGCATCGACGCTCTTGGCGCACCTTTACAGGATTGGCTCGATCAAGGCATTTCATGGCTTGGTAATGTTTGCGGTGATGCTTTGGCCCGCTGGAATGTTAGTCCAGCTGTGCAATCGCTGGTAGTCGACGGTATCTTCGGAGGTGTGGGTAGTGTTTTGAGTTTCGTGCCTATAATCATTTTGTTGTTCTTCTTCCTCAGTATTTTGGAAGACAGCGGCTACATGGCCCGTGTAGCCTTTGTTAGCGACAGCTTTTTGAGGAAACTCGGCCTCACTGGCCACAGCATCGTGCCCATGCTCATCGGCTTCGGCTGCACCGTTCCTGCCGTGATGTCGACACGCACCCTCCATTCCACCCACGACCGTTGGCGCACCATACTGCTGACGCCTTTCATGAGTTGTTCGGCCAAAATCCCGATCTACGCCTTCTTCACCAGCATGTTCTTCCCACATCATGGCGGTTTGGTGTTGATAGGCCTGTATCTCTTGGGTATTATCGTCGGCATCGTCACTGCACTGTTCACCAAATGGTTTGGCGACAAGGGTGATGTGGCTCCCTTCGTTATGGAATTGCCTAACTACCGCTTGCCGAGCTTCAAGAACGTGGCACACCTGCTGTGGGACAAGACCAAAGACTTCCTGCAGCGCGCCTTCACCGTTATCTTCATCGCTTCCTTGGTGATTTGGTTGCTGCAAACTTTCGATTTCCATTTCAACATGGTGGAAAATGGAGAAGGTAGTATGTTGGCCACTGTAGCCGGTTGGATTGCTCCCATATTCCGTCCAGTCGGTTTAGGCGAGTGGCAAATCGTTACTGCCTTGGTGAGCGGCTTCATGGCCAAGGAGAGCGTGGTGGCCACCTTGGAGGTCTTGAACGCCATGCCTTTGTTCACCACCGTCACCAGCATCTCCATGTTGGTCTTCTGTCTGCTCTACACGCCTTGCGTGGCTGCTATGGCTGCCGTGCGCCGCGAGCTGGGCACCAAATGGATGCTGTTCATCATCTTGTTCCAATGCGTCATTGCTTGGTTCTGTGCCTGGTTTGCCTACCTCATCGCCAATGCCATTATCGCATGAACCTGCCCACCCTCATAGTACTGTTGATCGTCCTAACGATGGTCTTTTTCGCTCTCCGCTTCATGCGAATGGGCAAAGGCAAATGTTCGTGCAGCAATGAAGCAAAGCAAAAAGTCCATTCCGGCAAATGTGCTTCGTGCTCGGCCAACTGTCCGCTGAAAGGAAAATAAAAAAAGTACTCATTCCTTGACGGAATGAGTACTCTCTTATGGTTTTACAAATTGTTCGATGACTTAAAAGTCTATCACGCTACGGACAAGACGTGTTCCGGACTTATTGTCATTATAGCCATTTGAAGTGTGGTCAAGTCCACCAATGGTGCTGAGGTACCAAGCATCAATGTCGGAATACTCGGTTGAAGACCAATAAGTGATGCCGATGGCTCTCACAATCTGATCACCGACTTTCTCAAGGCTGGGATTCACGTCGTCGAGGTTCTTGTAGAGTTGCTTCAACTGGCCTGCGGCAGGCAGATACCAACCCTTACTGAAATTCACAGCTTTAAAGGCAGGATAGTTTTTCTTTAATTCAAGAATGGTCTTCGTATTGTTCTTGCCATCCATATCGTCAGCTGCGGAACCTCTCCTCGAGTAGTTTTCCAATTGGGTATCAGCTCCGTATCCGCCCCAGGCAAATAAGCCTTCATCCTGCAAGTCTACGGCACAGCCGTGTTCGCCTGAATCGTCCACATAGAACACCACACCAATGGCGGTGGCATTTGAGGAGTCAAAATCGTCAAGGCTAACCACTTTGTTATCTTCGCAAAGGATGTCACCCACTTTCACTTGGGCATTCACAAACGGCACTACCAATGCCATGAAAAGAGCCGTCATTAATAATTGTTTACGCATAATTCTTTTTTATTTTTCTGATTATCAATTTATTAACTATACCTTATGTGCTTATTTCACACAAATTGCAGGGCAAAAATAGGATTTTTTTAGACACACTGCCAAAAAAAGTGAAACAAATCTCGCTTTTGGTCAAGTTTATTCCGCAATCAAATGATAGTATTTGGGGTGGTAGCCCTCCCATTCGCCTGTCAAAAGCTCAGGATGGAAGAAATGGATGAAGTCGGCCAAAAGCAAGTCGGGCTCACACTGCGACTGCTCGAAATAACCTGTAGAAAGGATGTCGCAGACGATGATATGATGGTTCTTAAAGGCATCGAAAAGCGGATAGACTGGGCTTTCTTTTCCTAAAGACTCATAGGTCATCGGGAAGGGATTGGAATTGATGACACGCCAATAGTCGGCGTGTTGCGCTTTGGCGAGGATGCTCTCGGCGTCCATCGGGACACTGGCCGTCGAGGGGTTGTCTTTCCAGATATAGTCGGCGCCGGCATCGGCGAAGAGCTTGGCGATATAGCTTCTGCCGCCTGCCACATACCACTGTCCGTTGAAGGCCAAGTCGGAGAATACCGTTGGGCGGTGTTCCACGTCAGCGCAAAGTGTCGAAAGAGCGTTGTAACGCCTTTCTATGTCTTCAAACCATGCATCGGCTTTGTCCTCGCAGCCCGTTAACATGCCGATGACACGTATCCACTCAGCGCGCCCTAAGGGCGTGTTCTCCATATAATCGGCAAAAGGAAACAGCACCGCACCCGTGATGTTCAAGCCGCCTTGGTTGCCATCAAAATAAGGTGAGTACAACAGAATGTCGGGCTGAATCTGTATCATCCGCTCAATGTCGGCAGCGGCCTCAGTGCCAATGTCGTAGACCTTTTCCCCCTCCAAAAGTGAACGCATAGTGCTGTCGGTCACAAAACGGCCTTCGAGAATACCTTTAATGCGGTTGATTTCGCCCAAACGCAAGAAAACAGCCCATTGTGTGGCAGAGAATGAAACCACCGACTGCACCGGCACCCTGACTTGAGTCAGCTCCTCACCTATCTCATTTGTCGTGTCCTTAACCAAAGCGAACTTACCTAACGACAAGGTAGTGTCCCAAGGGCAGATGACCTCCATGAGATAGCCATAGTCTTGCTCGCTGACGACAACATTACGCGCATAACGCATTAGATTATCGACCTCGACCTTCTCTTCCTTGACTTGGGTGTTGAATCTACAGGCTGATACTGAAAACAGCAACACAATAAAGAGCATCGCTCCAATTATGTGTCGCTTTGCGTCATTGAGAGCAAAGCGCGGCAATCCAGATATGGTGCTTCCTTCCTGGATTGCTTCGTTCCTCGCAATGACGGAATCCGTCAGTATTGTTGGTTTATTGTTTTCCATTGATTTCCTCCAAGCAATCCTTGCACAGGCAGTCGCTGTAATGTTCTTTCAGATAGGCTTTGGTGGCGTCGGTGAGTTTCACCTTGACGCACCAGCAATCGATGGAATGCACGCATTCGAAGGTTTTTCCGCAACGGGGACAGGTTTTTGTCATTTGTTTAATTGTTGATTGTTTAATTGTTTAATTGTTAGAAAGTTCGGGCGGATTTGCAATCCGCCCGAACGGAGTTGGGGATTTGCAATCCCCTAAAAGAATATCAATTATTTAAACAACATTGCACTAGGAATAACGCCAGCCTCGAACGAGCTGAGCAGCACACCATCGTTGGAATAACGATACACGGTGCCGTTCATCATGTAGTTCTTGGCGTCGGTCACATAAACATCACCCGTATTGGGCTCAATGGCCATGTTGTAGAACATGCCTTGTGGTTCAGCAACGATGTGGAAAGTCTCCGACAAAGTCAGTGTCGCAATGTCGAAACGGCGCACCTCATTGTTGAGGATGAGATATAATTGGTCGCCTGTAGGGTTGGCTTTCAGCACCATAGCCGTGCCGTCAAACTCATATCGCTTTTCGGCAGTCTTCATCAAGGGGTTGATTTCCCAAAGGCTGGGATTTTCACCATCGGCTTCCCAAACGGCGCCTTCGCAAAGCACCCACACGTGGCCGTATTTGTCGACCGCCATAGTGTTGGGCTCCTTCCCTACCTGTATCTCGGCCACCTTAACGTCATTGTTCATGTCGACGACCTGAACGGTGTTTTTCTCCATTCCGGGAACATAATAATTCGACCAGTTGCTGACATACAACTCATTGCCCACGGCCACCATTTTCTCAGTAGACTTGCCCATCTCAATGGAACCAGCATGACTCATATCTTTGGGGTTGATAATCCATAAGCCAGTACCCATAATATCAGTGACATAAGCCTTTTCAGGACTCACGAAGCACATCTCACGCGGTGAATAGAAATCGCCAAGTTTGAAAGGTTTCGTGGTGTCGCAAACCATGGTGTTGGCATCCACCTTATAGATTAAGTTGCTGTTGTTGACGACGATATAAAGCTTGCCGTCCACCAATGCCATGCTCTCGGCCACATCGCCAAGCGGGGCGTCGTTCACTTTATAGAACAAATTGTTGACCACCGTGTCTGCCACAGGGTCATAAAACGACAGTGAAGCATTGGAAAACTGATAGTTGCCCTCGTTGAGCACCAACACCCCTGAGCCCAAGGTATAGGCACTCGGATTGACTGGTTTGTCGGGCTTGCAAGCAAACAACAATGCGGCAACGATAGAAATGAGGAATAGATTTACTTTTTTCATCTTAGTTTGTGTTTTGACTATGACTATTGACAATGATTATGACCGCTTTTTGAAATAGGTAAAGCTCACAATAATTATGAAGCGGTCATTGTCATAGTCATTGGTCTCCGTGCTAATTCATTGTTTCACAACACGTTTCGTAATAGTCTTGCCTTCAGCGGTGACACGGACAAAATAAATGCCCTGGTTCAAATCGCTCATGTCGACGACTGGCAATGCTGAAGTCATCACCAATTGTCCGACAAGATTGTAAACTTCAACCGATTGCAGGTTTTCGGCCTTCACTGTCAGTCTATCTTTCACGGGATTGGGATACATGGCAATGGCTTCCTCCGTGTTTTCGGGCACATCGTTATGGGCAATGTCATGAATCACGCCAACGGCATCAAGGTCGAAACCACTGGAGCCGAATGGTGTGGGCCATGGGTCATTAACCTTATGGCCTTCCGAGTCTTGAGTAGCATATTCGGGATCAATCGTTCCCACCACATCGATGATTCGGACATGGGTGATCTTGTTTTTGTCCAACAGGGCGTTGTCCGCAACCTCGTCGAGGTCGAAGGGGGTGCCATACATCGCTTGGTATTTTCCCGCAAAGTTGTGAATCAGGCAGGCATGCATACAGGCAAAGCCATCCAGCTGAGCGGTATCCTGCACCTTGGTGATGGCAGGGAAACGGAAGAAGTTCTCGCCGTCAGAGCTGACCTCAACAAAGGCAATCTCAAGGAAACAGATGGTAGTATCCTGAGCATTGACGAGTCCATTCTCGAACACAGCGAAGTCGGGACCCAGACCATTATAAATCGGCGAAGCAAAGGTCAAAGTGGCCGAACCACCGTCGCCGAGACTGACGACATCCATGGTACCCCCCGGCACACCTAGTGCCAAGGCTTCCTTGCCGAAACTGGCCACCCCCGACTCAGGCGTGTCGATACGTTGCGGTCCGCGCTCGACAGTGCAGCCTGTTGCCCAAGCCACAAACGCCGACGAGTCGGCATGCATGGCTGTGGTGCCGGCTACACCCGCCTCGGGCGCAAACTGCGCCCAAAGCATCGTCGGCACCAAAGCCATTATACAAGTCAATAATTTGTTTTTCATAATATAGTTTTTTGACATCGGGACTGCGTGACTTCAGGTCTTCGAGACGTTTGGCCTGTCCCGCAGTCCCGCAGTCTCGTAGTCCTCTTATTTCACCAAGAGTTTAGCAGTACGCACGGCACTCTCGTTGCTCACGGTGACAAAGTACACGCCGCCATTCAACATCTCTGTGGTGATGCGGACTTGTTCGCCAGCCTTTGCGTCAACGCTTTGCTCGCTGACCAAACGGCCTTGGATATCATAGACAGAAACAGTGGTCATTCCAGCGCTTTCAATAGCCACGAATGCCTCGTTAATAGCAGGATTCGGATAAACAACCAGAGTGCTGGACTGGCTTTCGTTCACGCCCGTGTTGTTGATAGCGGGTTCAATGGGTTGTTCCCAAGCAATGGTGGTCCAATCGGCAGACATGACACCGCATGCATAACCACCAATCTTGACAAAGTCGTTGTTGTGAATCGGTTCCTCAGCCATCATGTTCATACCCATCAAGCCATTCACGCTATGCATGGGAACATCATAATCAGGATCGCCCCATTCTGCATCCGGGTTGGGGCACATCGTCAGGTCGTATTCGTCATCCACGTAAGTGATGTTGGTTGGAGCAGTACCGATGACCGTCAAGCGATTGTCAGCATCTGCAATAGCAGTAAGAGCTTGGAAAACAGTGGCTTCACCATCGAAACGGTAGCCCCATGCCAGAGCAGCTTCGGTGTAGCTGCACCAGCTGAGTGCAACCACAACCTCGTTTTCGCCTTCGCCAACCCAAAACAGAATCTCGTCTGCCGAAATAGTGGCGTCAACGACTGCATTCGGGTCTGTTGCAGGAATAATCTCTGTAGTCCAAGAAATGGTGGTCCAGTCGGCAGAAATAATACTGCAAGCATAACCACCAATCTTCACGAAGTCGTTGTTATGAATCGGTTCTTCAGACATCATGTTCTGACCCATCAAGCCATTCACGCCATGCATGGGAATATCATAATCGGGATCACCCCATTGGGCTTCTGGATTAGGGCACATGGTCAGGTCGTATTCATCATCCACATAGGTAATGTTGGTGGGAGCAACCCCGATTACTGTCAAGCGGCTGTCGGCAGCTGCAATATCAGTAAGAGCTTGGAAAACAGTGGCTTCGCCATTGAAACGGTAGCCCCAGGCCAAAGCTGTTTCAGTGTTGCTGCACCAGCTGAGTGCAACCACAACCTCGTTTTCACCCTCGCCAATCCAGTATTGGATGTCGGCAGGATCGATAGTGGCATCTTGTTGTGCAAACAAATTGGTCGTAAACAGACCAAAAATTCCAAGAAGGAATAAAAGGGTAAAGTTTTTACGCATAATAATATAATTTTAGGTTTGACATTCAATCCATTACATTACAATGCTTGGGGAAAACGAGGGTACACCTTAATCTATATAAGGAAAGCCAGCTCTTGTCCCGAAAGCCTTGTTTCAGCGACAGGCGGCAGGTCTTCTGACTTACTCCTTTGTTCTGGCCGCCTTCCCGAAAGACTAGGTTTTCAGTGGCATAGTGACCAGCGTGAAGAGCTTACAGCAGCGGGAACTGTCCGGGATTTGCACCCGATTCCCTATTGAGCCTCGCGGCACCGCTTATCGGCGGCAAAGATAAGCATTTTCCGACAAAAGCATACCATCTTCAAGAAAAAGTTTCTATTTTTGCAACTTAAAATAATAGCACTTTCACCATGAAAAAAGCCTTTACTCTCTTTGCCGCATTGTTTTTTGCCTTTGGCATAGCCTCCGCACAAGATGTCTATTTCTCAGGCCACGGCGCCAACACAGGAAAAATTTGGAAAAACAACACTTTGGTTTATAGTATGTCGGACACCACGGGTATTATCATGACCGACATGAAGGTCGCCAACGACAGCACCATTTTCAGCGCTGGACGCACCTTCTCCGACCTGCAAAGCCATGTGTGGATGAACGACTCCATCGTCTTCACCGCTGCCGACAGCTATGTGATTTCTTGTTTGGCCATCGATGCCAACGGATGGACGGCGGCGGGTGGCGACAAGGTTTGGCAAAATGGCGAGATACTATATGAATATAGCATTGACAGCAACACCGTTTGCAACCTTTACGCCTTGGCAGTTGACGATGCTACAGGCGACGTATATGCAGGTGGTTCCATCGTTACTCCTGGCGTATATGCCTGTGTGTGGAAAAACGACACATTATTTTGGCAATGCCTTGGCTGGTCGGAAGTCAAAGACCTCTGCTTTGACGGAGAAAACCTTTATGCGGCCGGGGTTGTCTATGGCACCGGATCCATCGACGGTGTGGTTTGGCAAAACGACTCCATCATCTTCCAAATCGAAAACGGCGACAACACTGCCATTACCGCCTACGATGGAAGCCTTTATTGGGCTGGGTTCTCGGGCACTGACAACACGGCTTACATTTGGCAAGACGGTGAGGTGCTATATTCGCATGTCGGCGTAAACATCACGGCTTTGTATGTCAATGAATACGGTGTATATTATGCAGGTTTGGACAACAGCATCGCTACCCTTTGGAAAGACGGAGAAATCCTATACCAGCCAGAAGGATGCGAATCCATCAGTAGTATTTGTGTGCTCCCCGCTCCACCTCAACCCGTTTTCACCCTGACTGTGGAAGCCGACACTACCGGATGGGGCACAGTGACGGGAGGTGGCGTCTATTACTATGGCGACACCGCTACCATCGAAGCTATACCTAACGTGGGATGCGAGTTCCTATATTGGAACGACAGCATCACCGACAACCCTCGTGACATCGTCGTCACGCAAGACAGCACTTTCATCGCCTATTTTGGTCAACTTCAATACACCATCACCGTCGAAAGCGACCACCCCGAATGGGGCAACGTCAGCGGCGGTGGTACCTATCATTATGGCGACACTATTCAAATTGAGGCCTTCCCTAACCTCGGCCACGTCTTCCTTGGCTGGGACGATGGCAACACCGACAACCCGCGTAGCCTCGTCGTCCCCGAGAGCCAGACATACGTCGCCCTC
>JAEEGK010020511.1_pt1 | contig 14052 bp, 19 predicted proteins | sample 8958771 | NCBI WGS metagenome assembly JAEEGK01 (sample SAMN16246547, study PRJNA631951) | gut metagenome | biome: gut microbiome; feature: rumen; material: SC-attached | host: Bos | place: Iran: Karaj | collected 2018-10
GAAGTAATAGACATGGAACTGTTGCTATTTACCTTCAATCAGAAAGAAAAGCAAAAAGAGTTACTTACTATGATCCTCATATATCTGATTTTATATATGAAAGAAAAGATGAACATCGAGAAATTACAAATGATGATGAAGGATTATATCATGCACTTGAAAAAGGGAAACTATTTGATGGTATAGAAAATTGGGATTATCTATATAATGTTATGAAAAACCATAGAGATTATATAGAATATCAATATGAAGCTACTGACGGTGAAAGTTGGTGGAATGAATGGTCTACAAAAAAGCCTAAATATGATTTTACAGGTAAAGTTAGAATAACGCATTATCGTTTTTGTGGTCACAAATTAATATATAAAGATGGTGAATGGATTGATGAAAGAAGTCCATTTGTTGATGATATTAGAGATATTATTGATGAATATCCTTATTTCCAATTAGATCCTTATACTAAGGTTCGAAAAGAATATAAAATTGATAAAAAGAAATTAAAAGATATAAAGTTAGAAGACTTAGATGAATTCACACAACCTGATTTATCTAATAAAGATTTGAAAGGAAAAACAAAATGAATAAACCAAAAGTAAGAAAAGTATATTTAAAAATATTAGCCTTATTAGTATGTCCTTTTATATTATCAGGTTGTAGTGAACAAGCAGAATGTAATATTACTGAAGATCATGTTCATAAATATGTTGGTTCTAATAAAAAAGGAACTGTTGTTACATTTATTAAATCTGAAGATTTAGTAATTCAAGATGGATATGAAGACGGTTCATTTAAATTATTTGAATATAAAAGACAAGATGATTATGAAACAATGACTGAGGAAGATAAAGGATTCTTTGAAATAAAAGGTATTAAGTTATTTAAAGGTGAAGATAACTGGGATTACTTATATAATGTAATGGCTAGTAAAAAAGATCGTATTGAATATCGTTATCGTTATGATGATGGTTTTGATTACGCTTATAGATGGATTGAAAGTAATCAAGAAAACAAACATTATACAGGTGATGTTCGTGTATATCACTATCGATTCTGTGGCCATAGAATTATTCTTAAAGATGGTAAATGGATTGATGAAAGAAGTCCTTTCGTTGATGATATAAGAGATATTATTGATGAATACCCTTATTTCCAATTAGATCCATATATGGTAGTTCATAAAGATTATATAGTAAAACCAGAAGATATTCCTAAAACATGGTTAGCTGATGTTAGTGATTTTAAAGGACCTGATTTAGAGAATAAAGAATTACATCCAAATACAAAGTGAGGTTACTATGGAAGTTAAAAAAACATTTAAAACTATCTTAGCACTATTACCTATTCCCCTTATTCTAACAGCTTGTGCAAAAAAATGTGATATAAAAAACATTCATGTTCATAAATACTTAGGTAAAGTAAGTCGGGGTTATAAAGGAGAAGATCCTTATCATATCGTTGTTAACTATTTTGTTGGTGATCAAATGAGAATTGTTGATCATCAAAAAGTTGAAGAAGAATGGGATTCTAATACCCACTACTCTACTTCTATTACTTATGATTGGACAAACGAATCATTTCAAATAACAAGAGATGATGAAGAATTCTATAAAATAAGAGGAAATCTATTTGTTGGTAGAGAAAACTGGTATTACTTACATAGTATTATGTCTACGAAAAGAGATTATTTAGAATTCCGTACAGAAACTGGTGGATGGGTAATGGAGAGATATAATCCAAATAATACCGGGGAAGTTAGACTTCGTCATTTCAAATATTATGGATATACAATTGGTTATAAAGATGGTAAATATGAATTAATAAAAAGTCCACTTGCTGATGACTTTAGAGAAATTGTTGATGAGTATCCATATTATTCACCTAAATGTTATGAATCTGTTTATCAATATTTCAATTTTAAAAAAGAAGATCTACCAAATATCAGAATAGAAGATATTAATCCTTATGGTCAACCAGATTTAGATAACTGGGATTATTACAGAAAAAAAAGTAGTTTTTAACTACTTTTTCTTTTTGTATCAATACTATCTTTAAAGACATAGTATCTATCATATAAATATTCAAGTACAAAATTAAGTACCATGTTAATCAATGTAACCACTGTACCATTCCAATTTAAGGTACCTTCTAAATAATTACCAAGTAATGTTGATAAAGGTGTAAAAACTAAATAAAATAAGAAGACTTTCATCATAGCAATTGGTACATTATTAGCTGATTTAAATGTATATTCTCTATTTAATGTAAAGTTCCATAGTACAGAAGCTACTAAGGCTATTAAATAACTAGGCCACCAACTCCATTTTATAACATTATATAGTAATTCAAATAAACCTATTTCTATTAATCCAGCTGATATACTAAATAAAGTAAACTTAATCATTCTTTTTATTTCTTTTTTATCTTTCATATTATCACCTTATTAATAATAGCACATTTTTATTCTTTAATAAATATCTTCTCTTCTGTAAATTCAGGGATATAAACGCTTCTTGTATTAACCATTAAATCATTTAAATACAAGCCATCTTCTTGTAAACTAAATTTATATTGATTATTACCAACTAAAATATATAATTCATTATTATTTTCATCAAAAGCCATCAAAGAAATATCTTTTACTCTATCCCCTAATTCTTTAATTATGGTGTAAGCTAGTTCATGATGAAATAAATCACTTTTATATAATTTATCAAAGTTAACTAAATTATCTTTTAGTAATTCAATACCTTTTAATTCAATATTTAAATACTCTTTACCTTCTTGATACCATCTATCTTCATTACTCATATAAAACCTCAATAGATGTAATTCTATCACAAAAAAAGAAAGAATACTACTTCTTTCTTTTTTGTTTTACTTTTTTTGTATATTCTTCATAGTTCATAAGAACTTCTTCTACACTATGACATTTAACAATTTCTTCTTGAGCGTAACGAAAAGCCTCTTCTATCGTATCAAAGAAGAATGTTTTATTATTCTCTTCATCCATTACATTCATTACACAACTAATTATTCCACTATAAGTATATGTACAAATAGTAACAAACAATCTACCAAATCTAATACAAAAATCATTTCCACGTGATTCAATATTATTTAATTTAATATTCATAAGTTCTCCTCTAAGTTGTTTTTAAGTACAGGAATTATTATAACATAATTATTAATAAATCAATTATTATTTACTATTTTGATGTAATTCAAAAATATTTTTCATAAAATCAATATTATTAATAGCAAAGTTATTATCATTAATAAGCTCAATAACTTTATCTAAGTTAGCCCACATAACACTATCTAATTCTTCTTTTTGAATAGTAATATCTTTAATATCAATATCTAAGTTAACAATAAAGAAATCATCAAAGACATTAGGATATTTTTTAGTAAACATAGGTTTAATATTACTAAAATCATAATCAATACCTAGTTCTTCTAAAGTCTCTCGATGTGCTCCATCTTGAGGTGTTTCAGATTCTAGAATACTTCCTCTTGATGAGAAATCCCATTTACCAGGATCATCAGCTTTTGTTAATGATCTTCTTTGAAGTAACATTTCACCTTTAGAATTAAAGAAAGCTACATGAATTGCTACATGATTTTCATTATCACCTAATTTATCATGATCACTTCTTAGTATTGTTCTTCCTGTTTTATTTCGATTGTCATCATAAATATCCCAGTATTCCATAATATCTCCTTATTTTATTCTTAAACTTCTTAAATAATCTTTATGTTCATCAGTTACGCGATAACTTTCAATTGCTTTTTGAATGGCCTTATTATGAGTCCATGTATCAAGTTTATTATTCTCTATATATGAAATTGTTTTATCGTATTGTTTTGCTAAGGCAGTTGCAAAATACCAAGCTCTCATCATATTTACATAATATTCATCTGATTTAATCTTAGATACCATTTCTAAGTAATCTACTTTAAAATTATCATCTAAATAATTACGCATAAGCATACTTACACCAAAACGAATGGTATAAGTTTCTTTACTATTTATCCATTCTTTTATTTCTTTTAATAAGCTATCTAAATTCTTACTAAAAGCCTTAGGTGTACTTTGATCACAAGTAGACCAATTATCTATATAAGGTAAAAACTTTTTAAAGCAGGATAAACATTCATCATAATCTTTTATATCGGAAATAATAAAAGCATGTAATTGATTCTCTTCATAATATTTATGAGGTAAATCATTAATAAAAGATTCATAATTATTTTCTTTAAATAATTTCTTTGCATACTTCTTTAAGTCTGGTGTTCTAACACCTATTATTGTATTTGCATCAAGATTAGGTAATATTTTAGATTGTAATTCTTGATATTTTTTATCTTGTAATTTAAATAATTCTTTTTCGATATTATTCATCTTATTCTCCATAGCTACGAAGTATTATTTCACCATCATTTAATTTAGTTAATTTAATATTATTATTTAATTCATAGTTAACTACTTTTTCATCCATCATCTTATCTTCTTTTTGATAATGAGGTAATATATAGTAATCAATTAGTCCAAAGCCATCATATGAATCATAAATAACACTATACTTTGGTTTAGTTCCTTTCTTTAAATCATAGATATATTTAACATCTTTAGATAGAATCATCGAACCAGCACTTTCACCAATATAGATACCCTTCTCTAAGAATTTAATAATTAATTCTTTAATGTTTGTATTATGATTTAATTCTATTAGTTTACCTACATTACCACCTAACATATAGATAACATCATAATTAAGTATTGTATCAACATTGTCTTTATCAAGATCTACAATGTCACAAGATATTGCTCCTACTTTTAAAAAGTTTTCTTTAACATTTTCTCTTGCAATATAATTACCACTACCCTCTGGGGCTGCATTAGCAATGATAATTACTTTCTTTCCTTCTGATATTTTTCTAAATAATTCAATATTTTCATCAGATACATAATTATTAATAGAATTAAAACCACCTGATGTTACGATAATATTATTCATAATTAATTCCTTTCTATATTTTATTTTCTTTCTTTAATTTATTAATATAATCTCTTTGTGTATTAATAAACTTTTCTTTATCTTCTAATAATTCTCTTAATTCTTCTAAAAACTTTTCATATTTAGAATCTTTAAAATAATATTTTGCATAACCATTGATACCAAACTTTTCTTGTAAGACATCATAAGCTCTATTAAATAATTCTTCATCTGTTGCTTCGGGATTTAATCTTTTACCATAAGTATATGTTCTACTTAAACAATGTTCTACAGTATTATTCCGATCAGCTGATGATACTATTTTTCCATAAATACTTCTTGGATCAGTTTTAGATGATGAACGATGATCCTCTATTGCTTCTTTAATTATTTTTAATTCAGAAAGATTAAAGAACTTATTTAAATTTTTATCTTTAGACATAATATCTGCTGATACTTTTTCATGATTAGCTGAATCAATATGATGACCTATATCATGATAAGATGCAATTACATAAACCATATCTAAATTAACTTCTAAATCATTTTCTTTTACTAATTCAAAACTACGATTGATAACATCTTTTATATGGTTAATACCATGGCCAACTTCATTTTTATCATATTCTGGGAAGACATTATCTTCGATATACTTTTTTAATTCACTATTAACTTTCATAATATTCCTTCATTAAAACTAATCTCATTATAACATAATAAAGACAAAAGAAAAAAGGACATTGTCCTTTTTAATATGCTTTAAGACCATTAGTTTCTTCTACTATGTCGTAAACTGTTTCTTCTCTTCCGAAATCATCAAACATTATATCGCCATTATTATCTTTTTTACCAATTGCAATAACTGGTACTGTATTAATATAAGTTACTTTGTTATTATCTCTCCAACCGTTTATTTCTACTTCTTCAATAGCATATCCTGGTTTTTCTTTTATTTTATGATATAAAGAATCATTACGAGATATTTTAATTTTATGCTCTCCCGGCTCAAAACGACAACAATATTGACCTCTACTATTTATATAGATTCTTTCATTTGATATAGGTTCTTTAATTACTTGTCCTTGGCTTTCATAAGTATAATAAGCTATACTACCTCCAACTAAAGCTGCTACTACGATAACAGTACCAACAGTACCAACTACTGGTGGTATAAATGATCCTACTGAACTAAATATTTGTACACGATCTTTTTTCATACATTCCTCCAAAAATCGTTCTATATTATACCATAAAATAGCCAAAAATTCAATATTCGGGAATATAAAAAGAGTTATTGAATAACTCTTTTTATTACATTATATTTTGATTCTTTATTATTGATGTTAAATCTTCTGTTATTTTAAAACCATTATTAATAAGATTCATAGCTATTGGTCTTGTTTGGGATGTAAAATCATTTCTAAAGATACTAAGGATATTCTTTAACTCTTCAAGATTTTTTTGAAAATCAGCGAATACTTCAGCATAATATCTTTTTTCATCATAACCTTCATTCTTATAATCACCATAGTTTACGACTAAGTATAAAGTATCAAAATCAATATTAAATTCTCTTTTAACTTCTTCTTTATTATTTGCATTTATAGGAACTCGTATATAACTTACTTTGGTTGAACCTCTTCCAAGTCTTTCATAAGCATTTCCATCAATATAACATTGCGTATTAAAGCCAGATTCTAGTATTTGATGTATTACGCCCTTTTTTCTTAAACTTTGATAATCGACTTTATTAAGTTGTTCTATTAAATTAGCAACACTTTTCTGAGTTTGCTCTTCTCTACCACTATGAGCATTAATTGTTCTTCTTCTTGATTCTTCAATAGAACTTGGATAAATAATTAAATTATTATCATTAAAAGCAATTTCTTCATCTTCTGGTTCAAGAGAATCATTTATATCACTAATATATCTTTCTCCTTCACCTTGTAATTCTTGAACAAATCCTTGATACTCATCTATATCTTCTTTTTCTAATTCATCTACTTCCGTTTTTAACATTTTCATTAATTCAGATATTTCTTCATAGATTTTTTCTACTCTACATACTCTTGCATATCTCATTAATTCTTCCTTTGGTAAAGAATATGTTTGCATATAAATATCAATATTATTACCATTTAAAATATCATTATAATAATAACCCATACTCTCTGGTATTTTACCATCATAACGATAAATAATAACCTTTATTCTATCTAAAACATCTTTATCTATATTAACAGTTTCCATATATCACTCCTATACTACTATAACAATTATATCATGATATATGATTCATAATAAAAAGAAATGTCTTATTGACATTTCTTATTTTAAAGAAATAAATTACATAAATCTTTTATATCATTTATTTTATAATCATATTCACTAACTTTACCAAAGCCATATGCTGCATAAATAAAAGGTATTCTAGCTATTTCAGCAGCTTCTTTATCACTAATGGTATCACCAACGTAAATAGCCTTTTTAATATTGTTTCTTTGCATTATTAATTTTATATTTTCACCTTTACTTAGTTTAGTTTTACCATTACATTCATGATCTATAAAATATTCTTCGAGATTACTTGTTCTTAAAAAAGATTCAACATAGCCTACTATACAATTACTAACAATAAATAATTTATATTTCTTTGATAATTCTTTAATAGTATCTTTTAAATTGTTATAAAGAGTTCCACCATTTATCATAAGATTTTTTACATTTTCCTCAAAAGCTACTTTGGCAATCTCAACAGCTTTATTATGTTCAATGTAACCATAGTAATTTTCTACTATCTCATCAAATGATTTACCCATAGATTGTTCTATTTCTTTTCTATCAATATCTCTTGTTACTTCTTTATGTCTTGATTTAACTTCTGTTAATACTTTGAATGAACTATCTATGGTACTCCATAGTGTTCCATCTAAATCAAATATTATTGCTTCTATATTATCCATATACAGCCTTTCAATTAATTAATATTATTTCTAACTATTTCAGTTACTCTCTTTATCTCTTCATAATTTTCTTCGGTTCTTAGATTCTTTTTTGCATATTCAAAGATTAATCCAAGATTCTTCATTAAGTCTTCACCAAGATCAGCCATCCATTGATATCTAGGGATAATCCATATATGTAGATGCACTCTTCCTCTTTCTTTAATAATAAAATCAAAATTATCACTAATATTATTCTCTCTAAGAATTTTTGAAACTTTACTAACGAGATAAAACATTTCATTTCTTTCTTCATCTGTTAAGTCCGCTAATCTATCCACATGTCTTTTTGGTGAAACAATAAAAAATCCTTTTATTGGAAATTCCCAATCTTGAGATACTGTAAATTTATTATTTTCATAAGCCATTCCACAGTCAAGACTAAACTCATGATTGGCATAAGCACAACCTGGACAACCATTATATTTTATTTCTTTGTTATTATAACTAATCATAATTATATTCCTTTCTTAATATATAATTTAATTCTCTTTTCCAACGCTTTATATTTTTATTAATAATATCATTATCTATTTTATTATATAATTTAGACCAATTCTTAATCTCTTTTAAAGATAAGATAATAGCATCAATATATACTTCTTCTTTATTAACATTTAATTCATTTAAAATATCAAGTGGATGATAAGCTTTACTAAACATTAAAAAGTATGTAAGGTCATAGTATATTGGTCTTAGTGATATATATTCCCAATCAATAAAATAAACTTCTTTTTTATCAACTATTATATTAGTTGGTATTAAATCTCCATGAGAAATAACAGTATTTTTAGATTCTTTAATTAAATAGTTATATAAAGAATTTATTTTTAAATATGTTCTTGTTGATAAATACTTTTTAGATTCTTCTAAATATTTATCTAGTTTTACTTTTCTACTATAATCATTATCTAATTTATAATTTACTTTAATATTTTTAATATTTAATATATCGTTAGCAATTAATAATCTTTTATTATGAGATAAATGATTATTATAATTATTTCTTTCATTACTAATTGTCTTACCATTTATTTTCTTTAAAACTATTAAACAATAATTATTAGATACAAAAGAATCAACATAACTAGGTAGAAAATCATTATCTTTATTATTCTCATATAATCTTATTTCTTTAACTAAGTTATTAAAGAATAGTTTATCTGTATTCTTACCTAGTTTAGCAAAATAATTATCATTTATAATATTACATCTTTGTTTATCTTCTAAACTCTTTACTAATTTATTAATGTCTTTTTCACTAAAATACTTTTTTAATATTGAAATAATATCCTTCATATTTATTCACTTATCTCTTTCATAAATTATCTATTCCTAAAAAAGATTTAGCAATAAACTCTTGATCTGGATACTTATAAGATTTTACATCATTTATAAATTCATCTCTATCAAATTCTATTTCTTTTTTTGTAATATTAATATCATCATTAATATCAATTATGGTATAAAATGTTTTGTTTGTATTTACACAGCCACTACTTCCAACACATATAATATTTTTATTATTTTCATGAACTTCAAAAGCTTTATGTTCGTGACCTATGAATAGATAATCACAATCCATATTCTTACAATAATCTTCAATATCTTTCATATTCTTAATAGAAATCGTTTCAAATGGATATGGATCTATACTTGTATCTTTAGATAACATATAGTGTTGAAATAATAATCTTTTACCATTAACATTTATTTCTTTTGATAAAGGCCAATCAACTTTTTCTCTTGGAATATCTTTTATACATTCATGAACCCAACGATGATGTTTTATTTCATTTTCTTTTGTTATTTCATCATCAATTTCTAAACCTTTTGTATAGTACAACTCATGATTTCCAGTTACAGTTTCTATATTACTATTAAGTATTATCTCTAAACATTCTTTAGGTTTAGGCCCAATGCCAATTACATCTCCTAAATAAATTACTTCGTCTATATTTTCTTTTTTGATATCATTAAGAATAGAAGTTAAGGCTTCTCTATTTCCGTGTATATCAGAAAAAACAGCAATTCTTCTCATAGTTGTTTCCTTTCTATAATTCATTATAAACATCTATTTAATATATTAAGGATAGCTTCTTTATCCATATTTACTAAAGCTTCTACTGGTCCTTTACTACATATACGATTTGCCATTTCTTCAAAATGACTATCATCGATATTTAATTCTTTTAAATTACTTGTTAATTTTAAATCTTTGTATGCAAAGTTTTCTAAACAATCAATGGCTTTTTCTGCTACTTCCATCTTAGGTAAATTTTTATCTATATCCCATACATTAACACCAAAGTTGTAAAATCTATCTACAGTATTTTCATTTAGTATACTTCTTAAATACTTTGGAAGAATGATAGCTAATCCTAAACCATGTGTAACATCATAGAAGGCAGATAACTGATGCTCTATTAAATGACCAACCCATACATTTGGCATTTTATCAATTCTTAAAAATCCATTTATAGCCCATGATGAACTCCACATTAAATTAGCTCTTGCTTCATAATTATTAGGTTCATTATATGCAATCTTAGAATACTTAATTACTGTTTTCATCAAACTTTCCATTAAACTATCAAACATATATAATCCTTTATTCTTTGCAAAATACGTTTCAATTATATGTGATAATATATCATAACTACCACAAGCAGTTTGATACTTATTAACAGAATATGTAATAGTAGGATCTAAGAAAGAAACCTTTGGTAAAAACAAACTATTCTTTAATCCCTTTTTCTCAAGTGTATCTTTATTTGAAATAACCGCAGTATCATTCATTTCTGAACCAGCTGCTGATATTGTTAAGACAGTAATTAAAGGCATTGTTTTTGTAACTTGATCTTTTTTTAATACTAAGTTCCATACATCACCATCATAATACTTACCTGCTGATATTAGTTTTGAACTATCTATTACACTACCGCCACCAACAGCAAGTAAAACATCAACATCATTTTCTTTACATAATTTAGATGCATTATTAATATCTGTATGCCTAGGATTAGCTTCAATACCAAAGTATTCATAAACTTTGATATTTGCATTTTGTAATTCATTAATTATTTTGTCATAAAGACCTGTTTTCTTAATAGTATCTTTACCATATACAAGTAAAACACTATTACCATAATTATTTATTTCTTTTGCTAAATTACCTTCTATTACATTCTCTCCAAAGTAAACCTTTGTTGGAATATCATATATAAAATTGCCCATATTATTTCCTTTCTAAATACACACCTTAGAACATATTATTTTCTACTTTCTATTCTTATTAATTCAAGTGGATTAATTTTATTTTCTTTTTTATTATTAAGAGCACTTATAAAATATCCACCTGCTCTTAAATCATTTTTCATATTAAGTATTTCTTCATAAGAAAACCACTTAACATCAGAGATTTCTTCACCATCAATTTGAATATTCTCTTCAATCAATTTAGTATCAAAAATAAAAATTATTACATCACGATCTTCTAAGTTTCTATTTACAATTTCTAAAATACCTGTTATTTCTACTTTACAACCTGTTTCTTCAAATACTTCTCTTTTGGCTGCATCAATAACATTCTCACCATCATCAACACCACCAGCAGGAATATTCCATTGCCCTCTACAGTGTTCCTGAGTTTCTTGTACTAATAAATATTTACCATCTTTCTCTATTATTCCTCCAGCTACTACTTTTCTCATATTATTTTTTCCTTTCTAATTAATTTTCACTATCTCTCATCTGAATAAAAATTCCTAAAACAATAACTATTAAACCAATTATAGCATATATAGTAATAGTTTCTTTCAATACTAATCCTGTCCATATTAATGATAAGAATGGAGTTATATATGCTAAATTAGATATTTTTGCAGTATTACCTTTTTCTAAAGCTAATGCCCATGAAGTAAAACTAATAGCAGATGTCATTATTCCTATCCATAGTAATCCCATCAATTGATTAGTTTTTGGAATATACCATTCTTTTGTTATTAAAATATATAAAAGCGATACAATAAATGATGATAAATAAAATAGCATCATACTAACAAACTTATTATATTTTTTCATTTTATTAAGTACCGAAAATAATCCATATGAAATAGCTGCTAATATACAAAATAAAGCACCAATCAAACTACTACTTTCTATACTAAGATTCCCATTACTTGTTACAATTATTACTCCTATAAAAGATAAAACAATGGCAATCATTTTTCTAACAGTCATCTTTTCTTTTAATATAAAACACGCAAATACAATTGTCATAATCGGCCACAAATAATTAATTATAAAAGCTTGAGTTGCTTGCATTTTATTAATACCTAAATATAAAAACAAATTATATAAAAAAGTACCCAATAACCCAATACCAATTATTTGTATATAATCTTTTAATTTAAATGTTCTTAATTCTTTTAAATTCCCTTTTATTGCATTAACAATTAACAAAAAGATGAAAGCAAAAAAAGAACTAATTAATAATATTTGCATACTATTTAAACTACCTAATAATAATTTAGTAACAGTTGCTGTAGTAGACCATAATAATATTGATATTCCCGCATATAAATATTGTTTCTTCATAATCATTTTCTTTCTAAAATACACACTGTTTCACAGTGATAAGTTTTCTTAAACATATTAACTAAATCTAATTCAACTATTTCATAATTAGAGAGATTATCTAAATCTCTTTTTAAAGTATCCATGTTACATGAGATATAAATAATGTACTTCGAATTTATTTTAGTTAAATATTCTATGGTTTTCTTATCCATACCACTTCTTGGGGGATCAGTAATTACTAAATCAATATTATTAAACTCATCAATATTATCTTCTACTTTACCATTAATGATATTAATGTTTTTAATATTGTTTTCTAGTATATTATCTTTTGCATTTAAACAAGCTTCTTCATTAATTTCAATACTATCTATTTCCTTAATTTCTTTATTAAATAAAATAGACCATAGAGATACCCCACTATATAAATCAAGAGCGTGAACTATTTCTTTTTTATCTAAGAATTTCTTTATTATTTTATAAATATTATTTAATCCTTCTAAATTAACTTGGAAGAATGATCTAGCTCCTAATCTTATTTTATAATCATTAATATAGAAGTATACATAACCTTTACCTACAATAACTTGTTTATTAACAATAATTGTTTTAACAATCTTTGTTGTATCATAAAAACATAGATTATTAATCTTACCATCAAGAAATAATAAGATATCCCCATCAAAGTTTCTTATTGTTATATCAAAGTCTCCCCATATGTTATCTTTCTTTAATGACTTAATTATTTCATTAATTTTATTATCAACAATATAACAGTAATCAATTTCTACTAAATCATTAGTTTCTTCTTGATATAATCCATAACGACCATTTTTAGAATGTAATACTATTTTATTACGATAATTTAAATTCTCTGTTTCATAATAATTATCACATCTATTAAATAAGTATTTAGCTTTATTAATTTTAAATTCTTTTTCTATTTCGTCTGTGGTATGAAGAAAATCGCAACCTCCACATCGATCATAATATGGGCAAATAGGTTTTTTACGTTCTTTACTTGCTTCTATAATATTAACTATTTTAGCGAAAGCAAGATCTTTCTTTTCTTTATATATTTCAATATCTACTATTTCACCAGGTAAAGCTCTTTTTACAAAAACAATTTTATTATCAATATGGGTTATGCCATTACCAAAATTATCTAACTTTTCAATTTTTACTTCCATAAAAACTCCTAAACTTATTATAACTTAAAATTATAAAAAAAAACTAATTATTAATTAGTTTTTATAAATCTGTTAATGAACAAGTAAAGCCAAGTTTTTCATAATAACCTTTTTGATCTTGTGGCATTTGTTTTAATTCAATTGAAAGAAGTAATAGATCATTAGAATCTATAATATTACTTGTACTATCATCTGTTGGACTTATTACATACATCATGGTATTATCTTCTTCATTAGGGGTTTTAGTTAAATTATAACTTCTTTCCATATCTGTTTTTAATA
>JAEEGK010020512.1_pt1 | contig 14051 bp, 9 predicted proteins | sample 8958771 | NCBI WGS metagenome assembly JAEEGK01 (sample SAMN16246547, study PRJNA631951) | gut metagenome | biome: gut microbiome; feature: rumen; material: SC-attached | host: Bos | place: Iran: Karaj | collected 2018-10
TTGCTGTTGTCATCACCACACCCATCTTATTCGGGTCGTAACTGGTCAGGCGGCAGAAACGGCGTGAATTGACGATAAGCCAAGCAGATTTTGTCCCAAGTCCTGGGACACGCAGCAACTGCTCATAGTCGGCCGTATTGATATCCACAGGGAAAGCCTCTGGATGACGGAGCGCCCAAGCGAGTTTCGGATCCACTTCGAGGTCGAGGTTCGCATGCAGGTCATCGACGATTTCTTCCACCTTGAAGTGGTAGAAGCGTAACAGCCAGTCGGCCTGGTAGAGTCGGTTCTCACGTACCAAAGGCGGTTGTTTGAGAATCGGCAATCGCGGGTCGTAGGTGTTCACGCTGATATAGCCAGAATAATACACGCGTCGCATCGTGGGTTGACCGTAGAGCATGGATGACATCGAGAGGATATCCTTATCGGTTTCTTTCGTAGCTCCTACAATCATCTGCGTGGATTGTCCGGCGGGTACGAAACGGGGTGCATGACGGTATTTCTTGCGGTCTTCCTTGTTCTCTAAGACTCCCTGCTGGATCATCTTCATCGGCTGGAACACACTTTGGTGGTCCTTCTCAGGCGCCAATAGTTTCAACGACTCCTCTTTGGGAATCTCGATGTTCACACTCATACGGTCGGCATAACGCCCTGCCTCGTTGAGCAGTTCCTGTGAACAGCCGGGAATGCTTTTCAGATGGATATAACCGTTGAAGCGGTGAATGGTTCGCAGGTCGCGGGCAATGGCTGTGAGGCGCTCCATCGTGTAGTCAGGATTACGCACCACTCCACTGCTGAGAAACAGTCCCTCGATATAGTTGCGCCGATAGAACTCCATCGTGATCTCCTCGAGTTCACTGACAGAGAGTGTGGCCCGCTTGATATCGTTCGAACGACGGTTGATGCAGTAGGCACAGTCGTACATGCAGTAGTTGGTGAGCATCACCTTTAATAGGGAGATGCAGCGTCCGTCGTCGGCAAACGAGTGGCAGATGCCCACGCCACCGACGGTAGAGCCTACCATACCCTGCTTGCCTTTGCGCACAGTGCCACTCGACGAGCATGACACATCATACTTCGCCGACTCTGCCAGAATGCGCAGCTTTTCCATCGTCTTTTCCGTTAGCATGGTTGCAAAGATACGAATTAATGAGTGAAATTCAAAAAGAAAGTTGTATATTTGCACCCGAATCGTAAATTTATAAGGAAAATGAAGAAAATACTGTGGACATTGGTTGTCATTGTGACGGTTTTTGTGATCGCACTGATTGGCGGCAGCTTTTATATGCTTGACTTCTCACTGGCTCCCGATCCGAACCGGATGGACACAGACTCGTGTTATCGACAGCAGTTTGAAACCTATCCTGAGAGTAAAGAGTGGGTTGACAGTCTGCGAAGCATCGGTGCTTTGCGTGACACGTTTATGACGATGCCGACAGGGGAACGTCATCATGCTTTCTTTGTGGATAGAGGTAGCACTCGTACAGCCCTCGTAGTTCACGGTTGGCGCGATTGTGCCATCAAGTTCTTTTGGCTGGCACGTATCTATGAGCATGAGTTGGGGTATAATGTGGTGATGCCAGACTTGCATGCTTGTGGCGAAAGCGAAGGCGATGCCATCCAGATGGGATGGAAGGACCGGCTCGATGTACTGCATTGGCTAAAGACTTTCCAGGCCGACACGATGGTGGTGCATGGTGTCTCCATGGGTGCTGCTACCACCATGATGTTGTCTGGAGAAACGATGCCTGAAGGTATCAGGGATATACGTTTTGTGGAGGATTGTGGCTATACCTGTGTTTGGGATGAGTTTGCTGGTCAACTGAAAGAGCAGTTTGGTCTGCCTACCTTCCCGTTGATGTATTCCACGAGTCTGCTCTGCCAGTTACGTTATGGTTGGAACTTTAGCGAGGCGTCGGCCTTAGAGCAGGTTAGGAAATGTCCATATCCGATGCTCTTTATTCATGGCAGTGCCGATACGTTCGTACCTACTGAGATGGTATATCCCCTTTACGAAGCAAAACTCGGCACCAAGGCGCTTTGGGTAGCCGATGGTGCCGAGCATGCTTTGTCATATCGAGAGCATAAGGCCGAATACATCTCAAGAGTACGGGCCTTCTGTCAGGATCAGTGATTGCGGAAGTTCCACTTTGAGTTGTCGCTCTTGAAGTCGTACTCTGCGAGGGTAGGCGTAGAATCACCTGCACTGTAGAGGCAGAACTTCGTGTTGACACCTTCGATTCCAGGGATGGCTTTCGGCATGATGCGGAAGGTGCCATCAGTGAGTTGTTCAATGCGCCAGAGTTGTTCGTCGCCTCCTGTATAAGCAGGAACGGTTGTCACCTCCTTGTCGGCTGTAGCTGCAAGGGCTCGCTCAGTGCCTTCGATGGTGATTTTGAAATACGGATTACTGAGATAACCTCCAGCTGCGTCAACGGGGGTGATGGTCCAACACTGGTGAGGACGGAACATATAGTCGCCGATGCGGGCAGGAATATCTCCCTTAGGCCATGTGCCTATCACCTCCGCTAACGTCTGGTTGGCTATGGGCTTGGGAGGTTGCTGCATCTGCTCACGATTAAACCAACCCTGACGCTCCTGTTGGATGCGGACGAAATCGACAGCCAGTTCGAGGGCATAGCCACGACGCTCACTCTCAATCTCGAAGGTGCCACCCTTGAACTGATCACCAGCATAGGGCCATCCGTTCTTCCAAAGCAAAGGACGGACGGCAAGTACACTGCGTCCACTCAGGTCGAAGTCGGCCTCCCAGTGGAATGATGTCACCTCAACACCTTCGTCGATGATGTAACGTCCGAAGTGACCTGCACCAGCCTTACGATCGCCGGCTGCCACCACCATCTTGCCACCACCGTGGAACATATCGCGACCTACATTGTCGAGATAAGGGCCTTCTACGCTTTTTGAGCGGCCTACTACGATATTATAGGTAGAGTTGACACCATCGCAGCAGGTGCCGTGGGTGCCAAGCAGGTAATACCAGCCATCGCGATACATCAGGTCGGAGGCCTCACAGTCGATGGCAATATCCTTTTCCTTATTACCCTTCATGCGCAAGCCAGTCTTTGGATCCAGTTCGATGAGGCGAATGGTGCCGAAATAGGTGCCGTAGCTCACCCACAGACGACCTGTGGTGGGGTCGAGCAGCAAACCTGGGTCGATGGCATCTTGATCCTCCATACCGTCGGAGTAGCATACTTCTACAGCCTCACTCCATTTAAAATCGGGTGACTTGGGGTCGAGTGTCTTGTTCCACATCGTCAGGATTCGACCCGCATGACCACCGCCAAGACCGCCACCAGTGGCACCATAGATGCAGAGATAACGATCGCCGATCTTCAGAACATCAGGAGCAGCACCGCCACCAGGACGATCGGCTCCACTGTGCCAGGACCAACCATCGTCGCTGATGAGACCACCTCCGCCTGTGCCGAAAGTATAATACTTTCCATCACACTCGGCCAGGGTCGAGGGGTCATGGATATAGGGTTCGCCAATTTGAGCCATGACTGGCGTCACGGCAATGTAAAAATTCAACAATGATATAATGAGAAATATACGTTTCATATAGCGTCGAATTTAATTGTTACATTTTTGAATTATTTAATTGTTACATTGTAGTTAGTGACAGGGTTACCTTTCTCGTCGAGGAAGCGGACGCAGAAGTCGCTCATGCCTGGACCATTAATGATGGCACCACGCAGGATGTTACGACCTTTCTTCAGCGTCAGACGGGGCGACATAGCATCATCTTTCACCATACGACGATCGCCTGAGAGCAACAGAGCCTCCTTGCCGTTGAGCCACCACATAGAGGCCGAGTTGGAGCCAACTGCCAGACGGACGTTCTCAATGTCCTCGTTGCAGTCGATGATAGTGACAGCCCAGAAAAGGACACCATAAACCTGCTGCCCCCACTTCTCTGCAAAACGGAAAAGTTTAACGTTGAAGTTCTCACTGTCGAGTGCATGCCATGTGAGTGTCTGAGTGACAGTCTTGACCTCAGGTAGTGCAGGTGCCTGTGCTCCTCGACCAAAACCTGCAGGAGCTTGTTCTTGTTTAAATGTGGCCTTTACCTTCTGACCATCTTTCGGCAGAATAGTCTGCTGACCTTTGAAGTATTCTCTATTAAAGTGCTCACGCAGGTAAGAGTCAGTGAAGACCGTATTGCCAGGATTGGGCTTGTCGATAGGCTCCAGGAGCATCCAGCGACGGATAAAGCCGTCTTCATCGGGCTGGGCTGGTTGTGTTGTGGCAGGCGAGAAGTACTTGAGGCGGTTCTTGAACTGTATCCAATCGACACAGACACCAGCATCGCCCTCACAGGTGATAACCAGATTGCTGACACCCTTTGGCGTGAAAGCCAATGGAGCAGTCATCGTGAGCCACTGGTTGCTATAGTCGCGACGGAACATGGCTGGCATACCTTCAGGTGTCTCAGGCTTCACTGTCATGTCGATCTTGGCGAGTATCTTACCATCGGCACTGTTCTCGCGGATATAGAAATTGGTATTCTCAGCGGCCTTGGCTGAGATGACCAAATAGGCATCGTTGAGGCAGCTAAAGTCAATATCATTATAGCGTAGCCAACTACCCTTGGCAGGAAGTGTCGCCTGGAAGCTGCGGAAGGTGTTAATGGTGTCGATCAACTGGGTGGTGACATCGGCACTGGCATCGCTGTAACGATCGATCTCAATCTTCTCAGTTGCCTGATTGATACCTACACCACGCATGGTTTTAAATACCTCTTGAATGGTACCATCGGCATTGAAGCTGATCTTCTCGATACGGACAGAACGGCGCTTGTCGTCTCTTGGTGAGAAATCGTTCCAGTGGTAGAAAAGGTACCACTGACCTTTGTATTCCAGGATACTGTGATGGTTGGTCCAGCATTGGTTCTCGTGCTCAGCCATGATGATACCTTTGAAATCCCAAGGACCAAGCGGTGACTTCGACATTGCATAGGCTAAGGTCTCTGTGGGATTCTTGCCGTCGCTGGTGTCGCCACGTACCCAAGGGAAGGTGAGGTAATACCAGTCGCCACGCTTGAAGGCGAAAGGTCCCTCCTTAAATCCTTCAGGCAGACCTTCCATGACCTGGCCACCTACCATCATTGGCGGCATTTCCGGCATACCCTCGCGCTGTGGAAATTTCATCTCCTGCAATTCACCATCAAGCTCAAGCATGTTGCTTTTCAGCTTGGCACCCCGGATGCCCATGCCGCTCCAATAGATATAAGCCTGACCATCGTCGTCGACAAGTACACAAGGATCAATGCCTGAGACTCCTTTGATAGGTTCAGCTTCGCAAGTAAACGGCCCTTCGGGTTTATCAGCTGTTGCCACGCCGATATTGAAACCACGTCCGTCTTTGGGTGCATTGGGGAAATAGAAATAATACTTACCATTCTTAAAGACACAATCGGGTGCCCACATCGAGTAAGCCTTAGGATTACCCCAAGGCACAATCTCCTGAGAAATAATCATACCGTGGTCTGTCCAATCGGTGAGATTCTCAGATGAGAACACATGGTAGTCGGCCATGCAGAACCAGTCTTGTCGCTGGTCAGCAGGGGGTACGATGTCGTGTGAAGGGTAGACGTACACCTTATTATTAAATACACGTGCAGTTGGATCAGCAGCATACTGATCGCGGATGACAGGATTCTGAGCCTGTGCCAGCAATGGTACAGCTAGAAGACAGATAATGAGTTGTTTTTTTATCATGAAGCTTAGTGGTTTTGGTTTCCGTGTGCAAATATAGAAAAAAAAAGAGTAAATATGGTGGAGATTCGACGAAATTTCGTAATTTTGCAAAAATTATGAATTTAGGAAGGCTTAAATCAATCAGTTGGACTGCTGCGTTACCTGTTATGGTAGGCGTGGCGGTATATGGATTCTGGTACTTTGGTTACCCTCAAGTGCTCATGAGTCACGAACAGTCGCAGCTGTTTGTGTGGGATATGACATACCTGCAGGACAGACTTGAGATGCCTGGCGGCTGGGGTGACTATCTGTGGAGTGGGGTGGTACAGTTTTTCTGCACACCAATGCTGGGTGCCCTGACGATGGCGCTGCTTTGTGTGATGTTGCAGTTGGTGTCGATGTGGCTGTTCCATCACTTGCTGAAAAAGAAATGGCGAGTGGTTTCTGCCTTGTTGTCGCTTGTTCTGCCTGTATTGTTGTGTGTGGTGGTTAATAAGCCTGTTGGTGGCACAATGGAGGAATTGGAATACGATTTTCTCTTACGGAAGGCAAAATGGGAGGAGATTATCGACAAAAACCAGCAAAGCAAGACGATGCGGCTATCTTGTCAGAACGCAGTGCGTATTGCCTTATGGAAAACAGGACGTTTGGCACTGCATGATATGCGGAGCTGTCTGATGAATCCTAAGGAGGTACTGTCGAGTCGGGCTTCTGCTTATATGATGAGTGACATCTATCTGCTGCTTGCCCAGGTGGGTATGTCGCAACGTGCTGCCTTTGAGGCGATGGAGTCGATAGATGATTATGACAAGAGTGGGCGCTCTCTGCAACGACTTGTGGAGACCAGTCTGATAACGGGGCGTACGGAAGTTGCCTTAAAATATATCAGCCTATTGGAACGTACGCTCTTTTATCGTAGTTGGGCCAAGAAGATGCGCTCGTTGGCAGAGCATCCAGAGTTGATGAAAGGTACAGTCTATGATCAGTTGAAAAAGATGTATGATGAGAGTGAGAACCTGTTATTCTATTAAATGTGATAAATGATGAGGAGATACTATTATAATTTGATCATAGCCCTCATGGGCACGTTGCTACTGATGGCTTGTAGCCGACAACCAGAGCATGTGCAGCATGTGGATCAGCTGCCTGTTATCTATCCAGACTATGTGGATGTGACAATACCAGTTGGTATTGCTCCCCTGAATTTTGCAATGGCCAACGACTCCGTAACAACTGTTGATGTGATGGTTACTGGTGCACAGGGCGGTTCGCTGCATGTGAATGGTGACTATGCAGACTTTGACATAGAGGAGTGGCACGCGTTGTTGAAACAGAACCGTGGGGCAAAGCTTACCTTTACTGTATGTGCGGAGAAAGGCGGACAGTGGATACAGTATCGTGATTTCACAGTTACCATCAGCAATCAGCCTCTCGAGGAGTGGGGTGTCACCTACCGGCGTATTGCTCCCAGTTTCGAGATCTACAGCAAAATGGGACTCTATCAGCGTGACCTGAGTAATTTCGATGAGGAGCCCCTAATCTCTAATGCGCAGACATATGGTATGTGTGTGAATTGTCATACTGCCAACCAGACCAATCCTGACCAATATGTGTTCCATATCCGTGGTGAACATGGTGCAACAGCAATCCATCGTAATGGAAAGATAGAAATGATACAAGCCAAGAATGAACAACTGGGTGGATCGATGGTCTATCCTGGTTGGCATCCAGGTGGGCGCTATTGTGCCTTTTCTACCAATAAGACTTCACAGATGTTTCATACGGCCAGCATACAACGCATTGATGTCTATGATGCTTCATCGGATGTGTTTGTCTATGATACGCAGACTCATACGATTCTGCAGGATACGCTGATTATGAAAAAATACTGGGCGGAGAACAGTCCCAATTTCTCGCCTGATGGCAAGTGGCTTTATTTTACCACTGCCCGTCGCCAGATTTATCCCACTGACTATGACAAGGAGAAATACAGTCTATGCCGTGTGAGCTTTGATGCTGAGACGGGATGTATCGGTACGCAGGTGGATACGTTGGTGAATACGGCTAAGACAGGTAAAAGTATATCGTGGCCTCGTGCTTCCTATGACGGACGCTTCCTGATGTATGCAGAGGCTGATTACGGCTATTTCACGGTGTGGCATCCTGAGGCAGAACTCTGGTTGTACGACTTGAAGAATGGCACTACACGGCGGATGGACGAGGTAAATAGTGATCGTTCAGAGAGTCTGCATGCTTGGAGTAAGAACAGCCGTTGGTTCCTCTTTACAAGTCGTCGCGATGATGGTCTGTACACACGTCTTTATTTTGCTGGTATTGACACTACAGGTTGTGCTACAAAGCCCTTCATGTTGCCACAACGCAATCCAAAGGAATACTATCGCCGACTGATGTATTCATATAATACACCCGATTTCACAGAAAAACCTGTAGATCAAAATATTCGCCCCTCCAAAAAGATGATTGAAGAAGGCGAGCGTATTCAAAATAATGTCAGGAATTGATATTTCTGTGTTTGTCGAATTTGTGGAGGAAAAGGTTAAAGGCCTCTAGACCAGCCAACACAAGTATGGTAGCTGCTATAGCCAATACATACATGCCACCACCACAGGCAAGGCCAATAGCTGCTACTACCCAGACACCAGCAGCAGTGGTAAGACCACGTATCACATTTTCGCTTTTTTGGAAGATGATGGTACCAGCGCCGATGAAACCGATGCCTGATACTACTTGGGCAGCTACACGTGATACGTCGAGGCGATGACCTGGCATAGAAACAACATCCTCAAAACCGTATGCTGACACTATCATAAACAAAGCCGAACCTAAGGCTACCAAGAAGTGAGTGCGAAATCCTGCTTCTTTGGCACGATATTCGCGTTCCAGACCAATCACACCACCTAAAAAGGCTGCTACGAAAATGCGTAGTACAAATTCCCAAGTCATATCCATAACTAAAAGATCTTTCTATAACAACGATGACGGCGGTGCTGAATAGCTTCCAGATATTGCCACTGCGAAAGTACCCCTTCGTTTGTCTCCATCTGCGGTCCAGTCTCTGCCCACTCAAATCCATAGCGCTGGAACCAGCGGATCAGGTCATCGAAGATCAGCGCATTGGCACCTTTTGAGCGATATTCAGGCAATACGCCAATCAGCAAGAGATCCACAATTGGTGTCTTGTGCCATTTTAAAACCTTCATGAGATGCCACCAGCCAAAAGGGAAGAAACGCCCGTCACGAGTCTGTTGCAAAGCACGTGAGAAAGAGGGGAACGTGATGCCGAAGCCTACCATCTGGTCACCATCCATAACAGCAGTTACCAGATTCAGGTCGGCAATCTTGATATAGTCATTGACAAGTTTGTCAATCTGGCGCTCTGACAGTTGGCTGAAACCATACAAATCCTTATAGGTTGCATTCAGCAAGTCAAATACCTTCTTGCCATAACCCTCTTCTATTAGCTCATGGCGTGTAAACTTATGTACCCGCAGACCATAACGTTTGCAAACCAATTCGGTAATCTTGGAAAATTTCTCAGGTACTTTCTCAGGCACCTTAACTTTACATTCTACGTAATCATTATCCTTCTTAAACCCATTCATGCGCTCCATGTGCTGAGGATAATAAGGATAATTATAGTTCACATACATCGTTGACAACTGATCGAAGCCTTCAACGAGCATTCCCTCACGGTCTGTATCGATAAAGCCCAAAGGACCTGCGATCTCTGTCATGCCTCGTTCACGCCCCCAATCCTCAACAGCTTTCAATAGTGCAGTAGAAACCTCGATGTCGTCAATAAAGTCGAACCACCCGAAACGTACCTGATGGCAGTTCCAGCGCTCGTTGGCACGGCGGTTGATGATAGCAGCGACACGCCCTACGACCTTTTCCTCTCGAAAGGCAAGGAAATAGGCCGATTCACAGCATTCGAAAGATGGGTTCTTGTCGGAACGCAATGTTGCCATCTCATCAGAATAGAGATAAGGTACTGCGCATTCGCTTCCGCGATACAGGTCGTAGTAGAACTGTACGAATTGCTGTAGTTGCTTTTTATCTTTTACTGGGCGTATCTCAACCATGATCATTAGAAGTTTACCACGAACGAACCGCCGAGCACGAAGTTGTTCATGTTCTTCTTGATGCTCTGCGTTTCAGGATCCAAAGCTTTCGCATCTTGTTTGATGATTTCCTGATAAACCGATGGCATAGCATCCTTCACATAGCCATTGGGATCGTATGTCATCGTATAGGTCTTGCGGGCAAAGTCGTAGTCGAGGAACAGCTTCCAGGCGAAGTTGCTCTTGTAGGCATAGGTCAGCGAGATGCCTGTACCAAACTTCATGGTGTTGTTACCACCAACGGTGAAGTAGTCCCAAGAGGTGCTATATTCCTTATCAGATTGAACTGGGTTACCTTTGGAATCGATATCAATGCACTTGCCGGAAGAGATGGCGTCCAAGTTCACTTCCTGCATGATGCTGCGACCAATGAGCAGTTTGGAGCCTAGAGCGAAACGCTTGGAAATCGGCAAGTTGAAATACGCGCCGAGGTCTGCGGTGAACTCTGTCAGATGGTCGCTCTCGATGACGAAATCCACATCATCGAACATTTTTTCCACCATTGACGCGAACTCCTTATCTCCCTCGCTCTCCACAGCTTCATACGCATAGGCCAAATCCTGCCAGCCGTAATCGATAATTTTATCCCAACCCTTAATAGGAGAACTGTTGACACGCAAACGACCACCAATACCAATGTACTTGTTGAAGAAGTAAGCACCTTCTGCAGCTACAGAGGTTGAAGTACCGAACTTCAGGTTCATTATGTTCTTTTCACCATCTTCACTCACATAGCCTTGGATGGCATCCATATCGAAGTCCATATTCCTTGCTCCGAATCCCATACCCATTGAGACACTGAAGAAACTGGGGTGGTCAACGATGTTATGCTCACCGCTGATGTCACCACGCAGCAGTCCTTTATTTTTGAACATCAAATCACTGAAAGCATATGCCAATTCAGCAGACATGATGCCGATACCAGCACCTGAAAGCACGTCACTAATCCAGTGACGGTTGTTCAGCACGCGCATCACACCAGTAGCCGTAGCCGTACCGTAGCCGAGCACAGAGAACCAGGGCGAGCGGGTCAGACCATATTCCTTATGCAGGATGGTGGCACCAACGAAGGCCGTAGCCGTATGACCAGAGGGCCAAGAGTTGGCAGATGTTCCATCTGGGCGCATCTCCTTTGCAGTATATTTGATACCATTCACGAGACCCGCCATGATACCATACGACATGGCGGCACTAGCTAGCAAGCGAGGCCAGTCGCTGCGACCCTCTACACCTGCCACTTTCAGACCGACGGTGGCTACCGGGCCGAGGAACTGCAGATAATCATCAACACCAGATTTGAAGTTTGTAACCAATGAGTGCTTTGTCTGCTGTTTGAAGCCGTTTTTCTCGCTCTTGACAATCCAACCTGCTACAAACAAGGGAATTCCTACAAATGTCAGGTCATCCATGAACTTATATGGCTTTACATTGGGATTGGTCTTCTGCTTGAAGAAACTAAAGTCCATACCTTGTGATGAAGTCGTATTCATAGCGTAATCAGTGGAGACTCTTGATGATGTGAAAGGATTGGCAGGAAGTTCTACTAACTCGGGTTTCATTTCGGGTGTGTCTAACTTCAGAGGTTCCATGTCACGATAATCATTGGCATTTACCTGTAAGGTCATAAGGGCTACGATAGCCAACATAAAAAGTTTAAGTTTCATATAACTAATAATTTTATTGTTTCAATTTGCTGCAAAGGTACAAATAAATCTGCTTTAATGATGTTGTCGTCTCTTAAATAATGTTAATCAAGAGTCTCAATGTACTCGTATAGCTTCTTGTAAAAAGGATGGCGTGTCATTGTAGAGGCATCGCCAAGAATAATCAATTTCATTCTGGCACGGGTAATGGCCACATTCATACGGCGCAAGTCACGCAGGAAACCAATCTGTCCATCGTCGTTGGCTCTTACTAATGAAATAAGTATGATGTCGCGTTCCTGACCTTGGAAACCATCCACGGTATTCACACTGATAAGGTAGCGGTATGGCTTGAAGAATTCTTTGTTCTTCACAAGCCTGCGCAAATATTGTACCTGAGCACGATAGGGAGAGATGACGCCGACATCCAATCGCTCGTCGAGAATACGTGTCTTACCAATCTTCTCGAAATACTGCTCCAAGACCAGAAGTGTCAATTCGGCTTCAGCCTTGTTGATGCGGCCGAAGCTCTCGCCTACAAAGGTCTCTTTAAAGGAGAAATTGCTATCTTCTGGAAGCTCAAATTGTGAGGTGTCGATCCAAGTCATGGGTATGTCGAGGTCGAGGATGCTCCTGAACTTGACTTCTGGTGCACTCTCCACCTGATTACCATAAAACCAATCGGAGGAGAAACGCATGATTTCCTCGTTCATCCGGTATTGCATCTTCAACAAAGTTACCACTTCAGGTTTATTTTCCACAATCCGCTCCATAAGTGTCTTTCCCAGTCCGGCCTTCATTGCGGCAAAGCTTTTAATGGTTGGCGGCAATTGACAGTGGTCACCAGCCAAAATAACACGTGACGCCCGGCGAATAGGAATCCAACAAGCTGCTTCAAGAGCTTGAGCTGCCTCGTCAATAAACACGCTTCCAAACTTTTGTCTTTCAAGTAAGCGGTTGGCAGAGCCAACAAGCGTACAGGCAATCACACGGGCTTCACTGAAAAGTTGGGCATTGATGCGCACTTCAAGTTCTGTGGCCCGTTCTTTAAGGCGTTCAAGTTTCTGGTGGTATTTGTCGTCTCGATGTTTTCGTTGGGCACGTAGCTGGCGAATCGCCTTTCGGATGGCCCATAGTAGGTCGTAATCAGGATGTGATTCGAAGCGGCGCTCGTAAGTGAAAGAGAGCATCTTGTCGTTTACGCGGGTTGGGTTGCCAATACGTAACACGTTGATGCCGCGATCTACCAGTTTCTCTGAAATCCAATCTACTGCCATATTACTCTGTGCACAAACCAGTACCTGGCTTTCCCGTCGCAGTGTCTCATAGATGGCCTCTACAAGGGTCGTTGTCTTACCCGTTCCTGGAGGACCGTGGACAATGGCTACGTCTTTTGCCCGTAACACCTTGTTCACAGCCTCTTCCTGAGTACTATTCAGGTAAGAGAAGCGGATGGGGGCGAAACTATAAGTCTCTGCCTGTTGATGCGAATAAAATAGGTCGCGAAGATAACCTAAACGCCCCTTAGCTTTCATTACGCGGTCGAGAGCATCAAACATCATTTTGTAACTGGTCTCATCGAAGAAAAGCTGTACACCAACATTCTCAGCGCTCTGCACATCAATGAACTGTCCGTTATCAGGAATGGCAATGACCATCCTGTCGCCATCAACATAGCTTACTGTAGCAGTGAAGGGGAAATAGTGGATGCTAGTAGTGATAGTCTGACTAGGTTGGCTAGAAAAGAAAACCACAGGCTTACCGAACTCAAAGTTGTGCTCAATCTCTTCGTCACCTTGGCGGAACACTTCTACTACTAGTTGGTTCAGTGAATTAAAATAGCTTTTTCCTATCTTAAGAGGGTACCACGCATCACCACGCTTCACCTTCCGCTGCAGTCCCATTTCTTCAGTCTGCTTGCGGAAGGCTTCCTTTTCAGCCAGGTACTCCATCTGGAGTAATAGTCGTTGCTGTTGGAGTGCCAAAATGGGCGAAACTTGCTGATTTTCCATAATTGCCTGCAAAGTTAGGCATAATTTTAGACATAAGTACATAAGAATAGATTTTTTATGCTTCTTTTGTTCTTTTGTCGAAAAAATAGATTAATTTTGCAGCCGAAATGAAACAAATACTGTTAATTAACGATGTTGTAGGTTATGGAAAAGTGGGAATGGGTGCTATGCTTCCCATCCTTTCTTACTTGGGTATACCTACTTACAGTCTGCCAACGGCTCTTGTGTCGAATACACTCGATTACGGAAAGTTTAACATTCAGGATACCTATGAATATATGAAAGGTACGTTACCTGTATGGAAAGAGCTGGGTTTCTCATTTGATGCGATTTGCACAGGTCTGATGTTCAGCGATGAACAGGCCAAACTTGTGGCAGACTATTGTGAAGAACAGGGGAAAAATGGCACAACAGTATTTGTCGATCCGATTCTTGGTGATGGCGGCCGTCTCTATAACGGTATGACCGAGCGCCAGGTGGAGCTGATGCGTGAGATGGTAGCCGTGGCTCACCTGACCTTCCCGAACT
>JAEEGK010020513.1_pt1 | contig 14051 bp, 9 predicted proteins | sample 8958771 | NCBI WGS metagenome assembly JAEEGK01 (sample SAMN16246547, study PRJNA631951) | gut metagenome | biome: gut microbiome; feature: rumen; material: SC-attached | host: Bos | place: Iran: Karaj | collected 2018-10
AAAATTTCTTAACCGATTGATATTCAGTTACTTATTTGGCCTTTTCTTTCTTATTGTTTCCGTCTGAAAAACCCGTATTTGTCTCTGCAAGACCTTCTTTATCGAAGGGACCCAGATCCTTCCATTTAATCGGAGTGACAACCTTGCCTGTCTTGTCAATGAACCCAAATGTCTTCTCATCTTCATCTCGAAGATAGGCATAATCTTCACCATTAAAGAAGATGTATTGATCTGGCATTTTACAGGGAACGACCATCATTCCAGTTTTGTCGATGATTCCCCATTTATTATTGTCATCTTGGACTATTGCTCCTCCCTTGAAAGGATAAGCATCTTTCCATTTGCATGGAACAACTATCTTTCCTGTTTTGTCCATGCCGCCCCATTTTTTATTATCATCTTGCACTATTGCAATTCCCTCATGGAAATCCCTAACTTTATTCCATTCGCACGGAACAACGACTTTACCAGCTTCATCAATGAAGCCATATTTCCAATTGTCGTTTCTGACTAATGCCAAGCCTTCAACATAATCGCCCTTTTTTGTCCATTGTGCTATACTACAAATCGGCATAAGTAGGGATATGATTACTAATAACAGTTTTATTCGTTTCATCGTTTTCTATTTTGTTTTAGGATATCTGCAAATGGTCTTTAGGGGACTAAACGCTCTATCTATGGTTCATCAGAAAGGATTAACTATTGTATGGTCTTTTTGGACCTTTTCCAATATCTCCTGGTAAAAGACTATAGCTTTACATATAAACAATTCATAATACTTCAGATTATAATTAAACAATACAATTACTATTAATCCTCATAATTCTTATCGAAATACTTCACTAAAAACCTGATTCCGAATATTATCAAGGCCGGAACGAATAGTGCACAATAGGCACGAATAGCAGGATGCTGCACTAAAAAGCGGTCAGTATAGAAGTCCCAACCCACATAAAATAGCACAGGATATAACACACTGGCCAAAGTCATGATCTTATCAGACACAGGAGCATTCTTTCTATACTCCTCATTGCAGGCAGTCAGGAGGTTTCCTACAGCCAATGCCCACACTATCCCAATACATGCAGCATAAAACAACTTACCTATCAGGAAGTCGTACTCATAGTTAGTAAAACCGAAGAAACCGGCAATAATGAAAGCCAAAGCAGCTCCGCCGAGAATAATCATTCCTCCTTTGTTGTCTTGAATATAAGGCTCTTTACTCATACAAACTAATTTTTAAGGTTATAACATATTTTTTAAAAATCTCATTTTTCCCTATGTTCTCTTTTCTTTTTACGTGGTGCCGTTTTCTTCGGATTTAACATTTTCTTTGCAGCAAACCTTCCTTGAAAAAGAATCTCTTCTGATTCTTCCAAAGAAAAATCAAACGTATTCAAATTATCTCGATTTAATTCTGGTCGAATACGTATTACACCTTTCAAATTGCGATTGGCTTCAAGCTTATCAGCATCAGGTCGAGTCATCAGCCAATTAGAAAGCCATTGAAAATCTGCCAAATCTTCAACACACGCGAACTTGGGGAACAGTGAACGTATCATGTCGAGAGCCTCTATGGGCATATTGGGCTTACTGATATAATTCCTCATATTCAAATCTACAGCAATAATCTTTTGTGCACCCATGGATTTAACAACATCAACAGGATAGTTGTTCATCAATCCGCCATCAACTAATCGCATTCCATTAATCTCTACCGGTGCATACCCAGCAAGATTTCCTAAAACAGGAACAGGATATGTCATGGATGCTCGAATAGCTTTTGCCCAATCCACATCCTTCCACTTTCCGTTTCCGTCTATGCACTCTTCTTCAATGTTTGCTTTATCAACTATGCATGTTGCCATACAAGCAAACTTAATCTGCTTATTACGGCGACCATTTTTAAGGGCATGATTTAGTTTATATCTCAGTTGTTCCTCAAATTCGTCACCATTAACCAGGTCAACAAAGTACAAGTTGTTTTTCTCTGCCTTTGAATCGGTTTTTAGGACCCTTAACCAATCTTCTTCAAACCACATTTTTCTGATTTCCTTTCCAGAATAACCTGCAGCATATAGACCACCAATAACGGCACCCATGCTCGAACCTGCAATATAGTCTATTTCCAAGTTCAGGGAATCAATTACTTCCAAAACACCAATTTCCGCAGCGCATTTGGCTCCACCACCACTGAGGGCTAACCCAGTCGGTATATGTCGTGGCTTGGGGGAGTTATTACACGATGACAAAGCTACTATGAGCAAGACAGCTATGAAGATAATCCTATTGTTCATAATAATGATATGATCATTTTCTAACGATTATTGAATCACAATCTGTTAATTACCATATACAAACTCAAAGGGGATATCACCTGTATTAATTTTCGGGAGTGCAATATTGCTAAGGCCGGGTATGTTTTCTGCTGGGCTTGCTAACTCTCGACTGAAATTAATGACAAAAGTAATTCTATCCTCTTGATGCACCGTTGCCCAGAAAATTCTATCATCGTATGGATGCAAGTTACCAACTTTTCCTCTAAATGAGTGTTTCCCTTCGATTTTCACAGTATGTTCATCGTCTTGACTAACAACTATGTCATGAATACTATTGGCAACATACTTTCCTTTCAGTTTATTATCATAGTGTTTCTGACAGAAGGCATCAAGTAATGCCATATAAAAATCATCATCCATTTCCGGTTCATCATCTTCAACGATTTCAACAGGGTCATCATCAGTCTGAACTATCCCTTCTTCAGAACTGCCACTAAACCTACACGCTGTTAAAAGCATACAGGATGCCAACAAGAATAATAAACTACTTTTTTTCATAATAATATCGTATTGCAACATAAGCATTGCAAATATAAAAAAATATTTCTTTTCTTCCAAATTTTTTCGAAGAAAAGTTAATATCATCTATTTTACCTCTTACAATAACCCTTTTACACTTGGTATCTATTCCAGATTATATTTTACTTTCTCTTCCTCCGTTAGTGGGCGATCTTTGAAACGCTCTACAGTTTCGTCTATGAGTTCTTGGAGCGGAGGGAAGTCCCAGATGTATATGCTTTTCTTTCTATATGCAAGGATTTTTCTTCCATTGGCACTAAATGACAAGGAACTATAAGGAGAGGAATAACTATTCCATGAGAAAGACTTTTGACCTGTTTGTACATCCCAAACAATGACGTTTTTGTCTGTCCCAGTGGATATCAGACATTTCCCATCAGGACTAAATGAAAGAGAATTTACGCCAATGAGATGCCCTCGGAATGTTTTGACATTGTTTCCCGTCAAAACATCCCATAATATGATGGTTCCATCCTCAGAAGCAGATGCGGCATAGTTCCCTTCAGGACTAAAGGCAACATCTCTCACACTACTGGAATGACCAATCAATACCATCAAGCTGGTATATGTTTCTACATCCCACAATCTCACTGTATTATCAAGAGATACAGACGCTATGATTTTACCATTAGGGCTATAACATGATTTGATTACTGTATTCTTATGACCCTTTAAAACACTTACTATTTCCCCCGTATTCACATCCCATACATACACAAAAGAACCTGACGCAGATACTACATGCCTCCCATCAGGACTGAAACGAGCAGAATAAACCCAATCCGGACTTCCGCTCAACGTCTTTTTTAAGCGTTTCCTACTTGTATCCCATATTCTTATTGTTTGTTTGAAATATGACGCAAATACAAGAAATTGTCCGTCCGGACTAAAAGAGACTGATCTGACATCATCCTTTTCTTTATCAATAGTGTAGAGCGTTTTACCGCTTTTAGCATCCAGCACCCGAACACCTTTGTCTCCCATCGCAACAGCAACAGTATCGCCTGACGGACTAAATGTCACGTCATAGATTAAATCATCCAGTTTATAAGTCTTGCCATCGGGGACGACCAGCAAGTCCTGGAGCCAACCATCATTGTCTGGGGAGCATAATGCAAGAAAATTGTTATCGGGAGATAATGCGGCACCGGCAAATATTTTTGGTGTCCTTTGGGTTGCTAATTCACCATCAGTGCTCATCAACTCTTTTCCATTTTCAGAATTCCAGATCGTAATGCCTTTATCCAAAGATACGCCAAGGATGGCTTTCCCATCCATCATAAAGGCAGAAAAAATCATCATCTGCGGGTGCTTGTTTTTTAAGACAAACAGATTCTCTCCTGTTATAGCATCCCAGACTCTCACAGTACTGTCTAACGAGGCATAAACAATTTTACTACCGTCCTGACTACAATTAAAAGACAGTATTATATTATCAGAGCCGCCTTTTTCCCCTCCCAATCGGTACAATTCTTTCCCGGTTTTTGAGTCCAAAGCGACAAGCGGATTCTTATCACTCATTGTATTAAATAAGATTTTTGTGCCATCAGGACTATATTGGATGTTCCAGGGAATAAAATCTTTGCTCTTATAAATCGGAATGATTTCACCTGTTGCAGAATCCCACGTACGGATTGTCAAATCAGTAGCAGTAGAAACGATTTGTTTTCCATCTGGACTAAAAGCTGCAGAAATACAGCGAGCGGGTATATGAATAGTTTCAAGTAGCTTTGCTGAATGAGAATTCCAGATTCTTATCGTACTGTCAGGAGAAGTCGTGACGACAACTTCCCCGTCTGGACTGAACGATGCAGATGACACATTCTTGGAATGACCTGTTAAGGTAGTAATCACCCTTCCTGTCTTTACATCCCATATTTTCGCGGTTCCGTCTTCAGAAGATGAAATTAAACGTTGATTGTCAGGACTGAAAGACATCGAGCCGATCCTTCCACTATGACCACGCAATTCAGTACTATTTCCCATCATCGCTTTCCTTAATGCCATCTCGGCCTCCAATGTGTACGGAAGATTTGGTGGTAATGCTTGTACTGCTAACAATCGCGCGAGATACGAATCACCTTCATCAACTAATGCCGAAGCTTTCTTGGCTATGTTTCTTGCTTTTTCCTCAAGATATTTTGGTTCCAATTCATTTGGCAATGTAACGGTATAATATAACACCTGATTGGGGGCAATCGTATCTGTTGTCAGATAATACTCCGCAGAAGCAGAACATTTTAAGAGATAGTTGCGATAACAGACACCCTCTTCCTCCAGATCCTTATTGACGTCAATATGAGTGTACCATAAATTATCATTAATCTTGATAATTGGCTCGTTAGGGTCCTCAGCTGTGCAAACTATACTCAGGTCTTCTATACTGCTATCAAAAAAGACAGTCGCTATACCATTCTTGGTAGAGCGATCCACTTTTGATTTGTCAGGACTTAAGGTAACCTGTAACGTCTGAGCCTGTAATCGTCCATAGCAAATGACCGACAAGCCTAAAAGCAAGGCGTATAAGATGCTACTTTGTTTCATATATTTTAAAGTCTTGGAGACGATACTTGTCCTGTTCCCTTTCAATATTGTCTTTGGGCTGCCAAGTCCTAACGTGTATGGTCGGCATCTTCTCAGAATGCTTGAAATCAATCATCAGAAACACGAATCCTGGCATCTGACTCTCCAAGTTATCCCCTCCCTTTTGATCTTTCCAAAGCTGGGTAAAGTTGACGCCATATATTTCCGGGTATTTTGCATGCTGCTTAACCCTCTTGCCTGCAATACTCAATTTGATGGAGACGTTAGAATCAAATATGGTTTTCAGTCTTTTGATGTACTGCTTACGATTTTCAACAATGGTATGGTAGGGGCGCGTCTTCTGAGTGGAAGGTATGATTTCTTTACTGCCTGTGGGCTTTAGTTTTTTGGTCTCGGTAATGATGAGCGCATCATCACTGAAGAAATTAGAGATATATTCTATCTCCTTTTTCTCGTAAGCAGCCTCGTATGTGGCAAGAAAATCCTCAATGAACGCACGTCTTCTTGCATCTTTTTGCTCAGCGGTCTCTTGCGCAGAAACCGACAAAGCAGTCCACATTATCAATATAAAAGAAAATACCTTTCTCATAGCAATTCTATTTTTGTATGTTTATAACAAGTCTGAGACCTGCTCCCTTTCTATTCACAAATGGAGCATCAAAGTATCTGGTAGTTGTCTTCATGTCGTAGAGATTGTCAATACGGAAATCTCCCCCACGAAGTACACGATTGGTTCCTTTGCTGGGTCCTTCAGGATTCACGCCTTTTTCTGGCGAATAAAGATCGAAGTAGTCGCTACACCATTCCATGACATTTCCCGTCATATCATATAGGTCTAACTCATTGTATCGCTTTCCACCAATTTCATGTGCAGAAGTCAGTTTCTCAAATGAGGTCCAGCCGACTTCCGTAGCATCATCGTTACCGGAAAAGATATAATGATGCGTCTTTGTTCCCCCTCTTGCAGCAAACTCCCATTGAGCCTCAGTAGGTAACGCGAATTGAAGGCCAGTAATTGCAGACAGTGTATCAGCGAACGCTTTCGCATCTTCCCATGAAAGCATGTCCATGGCCGTATTCTCACCATCAGCGATACATTTACCTTCTTTTGGCATAAAAGCGCTCCATTGTTTTTGAGTTACCTCATATTTGCAGATATAATAATTGTCCAAATCTACTTCATGAGGATTGACGCTAAGACTATCCTGTTCTGTCAAGTAGTCAGCCATTTCTTCCGTATTACCCATCATGAAAGTTCCTCCATCGACTAACACCATATCATCTAAGATAGATGTCAATGCATCTTCCTGAGATGACGAAAGACCTTTCAATTTAACATGCAATCCTAACCTGTCATAAGTGTAGGAATGCACCCGCTCAGCAATAATCGGGTAAAGAACAACAACCAGCGCAATTAATAAAACTGCACTTAAACCTATAGTTATTGCTTTTTTGTAATCCTTTTTGGGGGGGCGTTCACCTGCAGGCGGTGGGTCAATTATTTTTCCAATAGCTTGCGCCACGGCAGATACCAAATCATTAAATTTGGTTTTATAGTCAGGATATGCATCTATCCAATGCGTTTTATTAAGCATAACCCGGTTCTGACCTTTCATTGGCGTATTGTCAAGCCTGAAAGGTATAATTGTCTTCTGCTCTTCAAACGCAATGTTTAGTTCACCTTTTACCCACTGTGAGGAGGCAGCTGTTTCCGAAAAAATAACAACAACTACTTTACAGGATTTGATTGCCTCTTCAATAACATCTCCATAGTCTGAACCTGGGGGAATGTTACGAGGCGCCATCCAGCATCGTATTTCATTTTGCTCAAGTGCATGGCAAATGGCTTGTGCCGCCTTCATGTCTTGGCTGGAGTAGCTTATGAAAACATCATGATTCATCATTATGTATATAGTTTTCGGTTATTGGCTACAAAGATAATAACAAAATTTGAAAAAAAATGACGTATCAAATAAAAAAATCAAAAAAACCGGAGGGTTACGGGAATATGATGTGGCGGGAAATATTATTCCACCAAATTATTGGGATGAGTTTTTGAGTTCGTAAGGTTTTGGGTTAGGAGTGTTTGACTTGTACTGAGACAAGTGGTTCTTCTGCAATTTAGTTGAACATATCATCTTCAACTAAATTGCAGAAGAACCACCTTATTCAGAAAATGACAATGTCAAGCACTTCACTTGCTGTAATCAGCTTCATGCTTTAACGTTCGGACAGCTCAGCAATCGTGAGAACATACGTCACTTGGTTGTTACTTAGGAGGCTTGAAGGATCACGAAACTATTGAATCCATTTTCCAACAAATTCAATCATCAACGCCACAGCAGCCTTTGTTCTTTCATTCGATATATTATTGAAATCTCTGGTCCCATACAAATGCCATAGTTCTGCAGATCTATAAATTTCCGGGTGTAGTTTAGGAACCTTCTGCCAAGCCCTGAATGGCGGGTAAGGGTCTTCATCTTTCAGTATAACTACGTCTTTAAAATAATACATATTATAATCCGAATTATAACCCTTAACAATTTTATATTTTGCAATATAATTCGTCAGAAAACCTTCAAAATCATATCGAACAATTATATCAGGATATAACTGTATGATTGAATAATCATTTATATCACTTGTCGGATGAGCATAAACCGCCAACATTTCCACGCCTTCATTCTCGAACCATTCAACACAATCATCCCAACTCCATCTTTGTGCGTTCGCTACAAAACAACTAAATAAAAAAACGCAGATTAAACACAATCTGTTCATTGTTTGATTCAACTTAATTTTTCTCATATCAATAAGTATTTTAGTTAATAAAAAAGTTCTATATTAAATTATCAAGCCAGGATCTTTCTGGTTTAAAGGACATACATAATTAAAAAAACTTGATAATCGCGATAACTATTTCACTAATTGTCTTTTTTACAATCCATTCGGAAGTATCGATAACGAGTGAAATGGTAACCTATTCTTTCGCAAACAATTTAATGACATATTCGATAACCTTACTAATGATATAAGTAATTCCAATACCGAAAATGAAAGAGCACCAGGCTATCATGGTTTTACCAGGATAGTTTTTCACCACACATACTACAACCCTCACTAAGCACCATCATAAACAGGCATAATACCACCATCATTGGTGGAAGAAAACTGCTAATAAATTTGTTTTTCATCATACACATAGACTTTCATCCAATACTCTTGTGATCTCCAACAAGAATGGTTATTAGTTTTTTAGTTATTGTACTACACACAAGAAAAGCGTGAGATCAAACTATACCGTAATCGCTTTCCCTATGTATATCTTTTCCCTTTTCATTTCCGTCATAGACGACTGATTCTGGGTTTAGACATTGCAAATATATATATAATTTTCATTTCTTCCAAATTTTTTCGAACAAAAGTTAAATTCATGTCACACTTTCTATGTCCGCATCCTTCTAGAGGTCAGTAGATAGTTGGCCCCACTCCCGAGGCCAGCATTGTTATTTCGCTCCATGCGCGTACATTCTTAATCATCAATAATGACTGATTAATTTCTAGCAATTTCTTTCAAAAAAAGACCGGTTATCGGTTATCAGTTATCAGTTATCGGTTATCAGTTATCGGTTATCAGTTATCAGTTATCGGTTATCAGTTATCGGTTATCAGTTATCGGTTATCAGTTATTAGTTCTTACTTCTCATTACTTCTCAGTAGATACACTTTTGGCCGTCCGTGTATTTCAGAGTCTTATGTTTCGTGTCTTCATCTGCCGCCTTTCGGGTCGATATCCGGCACCTTTCGGTGAGATTTCCGGCACCTGTTCTTCTTACCTCTTCCTTTTCGTAGCGAAGCGTTTCGTCTTCGTCTTACCTCTTCCTTCATTTGATTGATGCAAAGTTACGAAGATTGTTTTGCATCTCCAAAAAATAGGTAAAAAAACGTCTTTTTTCATGCAAAAAAGTTCGTAAAAAAACACGTAACAAACTTATATACAAGTATTTCAATATCTACCGTCGCGTTTTACGACACTGGTTCGAGAACACAGAATGGCCGGTTCCGCTGTGCACTAGGTTGACTCCCTGAAATGGGGACTCATCGATTCGAAACAAGTAGGGTATCCAGTGTGCACCCGCTGAACAAGCATGTTGACGAAGAGGACAAAAAGGACGCCCTGATTCAGGGCCCCCTTGGAGGAGTTCAGAAGATGACCGTACGAAACATACGATCATAGATGCAAAAGGTCAGCTGTCTTATAATAACAAATAACAAATAACAAATAACATTTAGCTATGAAACGAAGTGTATAATTATGTTAATAATGTTATTATCAGATGAAAAGGTCAACGTTTTCAGCACGAAGTCCACAAACCCGGGAAAAGGGGCAACAAAAGCAGGAAAGCAGACAACCGGATCAGAGAGATAAGTAAACAGAACCAGTATAATAATCAGTAATTAACAAAACAGTAACAAATCAAGGCTCACAGGGAGTCAACATAATATAGGGAAAGACAAAATTACAAAATTACAAATTACAAATTTCATTTAGCTATGAAAAACGAAGTGTATAATTATGTTAATAATGTAATTTTGTAAAAGCTGTCTTATAATAACAAATAACAAATAACAAATAACAAAATGCATTTTTCAAAATGCTTCAAAATGTATTTATATATTATATATTATATATATATAATATATAATATATAAGTAGTATCCCTTTGAAAATGTAATTTTCATAGTTGTTGACTCAAAAAAAACAGCAAAATGAAATTTGAAATTTGAAATTTGTGACACCATTGGAGGACAAAACCAGTACCCTGATTCATGGGAGTGGTTCGAACTACAAGTCAAAAGTTATCCTTATCAACGAAAGCAGTCTTTACTCCTTGGTTGTTGACAAAATAACATTATTAACATAATTATACACTTCGTTTTATAGCTAAATGTTATTTGTTATTTGTTATTTGATATTTGCTTAATGAACACGGTAGGGTCCGCTGTGCACTCTTGGTTGTTGACAAAATTACATTATTAACATAATTATACACTTCGTTTTTCATAGCTTAATGTAATAATGTAATTTGTAATTTTGTAATTTTACTGCGCTATCGAAAATGTCAAAATGTCAAAATGTCAAATGTCATTAAGCTTTTTTTGAGTCAACAACTAGGACGTCTCCGGCTCGGCAAAAAAAGCGGAGCCACACAACATGTGCAGCCCCGCCCTAACATTTATTAATTCATTCAGTTGTTAAATGTTATCCTCATCCATATAATCCGTATCTACATCATCGAATGACATCATGCCGGGAGCACCTGCTTCTTCTTCTTCGCCTGGATCATAATGTGGATCTTTTGATGCAGCCAAGAAGCCGAACGTGCTCATTTCAATAACCTCCATTTCCGGAGTTACATACTTTTTTTTCATGTTATTATATCCTCCTTTCTTTATTTAATTACGACCTTCTTTCCATTGTGAATGTAGATGCCCTGCTGTGTAGGACGTCCACTAATCTTCACGCCCTGCAGCGTGTAATAGGCATCATTCTTTATCTCCTGGAATGTATTGAAATCAATAGTACGTACATCGGTCAACTCACCGCCCATGTCATAGAACGAGAGCATAATCGGAGCACTTTGCTGTTCTTCATTTTGTTCGATAGGTTTATCGACACCAGTAGTACTTCCTGTATTTCCACTGCCTTCTCCACACTCATTTGCCCAGCGGAACATATCATACGGAAGTTTTAAGAATGCTTTGTCGCGTGCTGCCCTTCCATTAGCTTTGAAACGTGCAAACTGATTTTTGGTTGCATTGAAAGCAAAGAAGCGGTATGAAGGATGGTTCCCGTAATAAGGATACGGAGATGATGGATTAAGAAATACATAAGAGGCATTATTGTACGTTCCTAAATATGGCTGTCCTTCCTCATCAGCTGCAATATCATCTTCTGAGCCATTCAAAAAAGTTCCATTATATCTCAATTCATCAATACATGCAGGATAGAGCAAGTTTGCATTGTTTACATTATCACCGGGTCTTCTATAGGGATAAGTGACATCTGCACCATCCGGGGCTTCAGCCAAATATACCAGATAGTTCGCATTAATCTTACCAACCATCAACAAGCCTGTATTTACAGGTAGATAACGGGTATTACCGACTTTGTCTTCTATCTCAGTTGCAGTAGCTACGCGCGAAGCATTACCTGCCTGAGAAGCTGATTGATAATCATCTGTATTGGGATCATAGCCATCATTGAAAGCAGAAATACGGTATATCTTAAACATCGGTTCACCAGCCTTGATATCATATGTATTATCATCATTAGCGAACACAGGAATGGCATACGCCACCTTAGTACTATATGTTCTCATAAAATTACCACGGGGAATATCAATATCAATATTCGTATTGGTTCTTGCAAATTCTTGCCAGCCATTGGCGGGAGCAAATTGCGTAGTGTTGCTACCCGTTTCATACTTACCAGTTTCAGTATTAATAGTACCATTTGATTTTCCAACACATTTTATTGTTGTTTCATCATTCATATAACCATCCTTAAATGCATTCAGGTTATCCTGACGGAAAGCAAGACCACGCTTCCAATTGCCCTGATAGTAATCCCATGCTTCTTCTGGGAAATGCAAGTAGGCAGAACTCGTTGCCGTATTCGTCTGACCAACGGTCTGTGTGAAGTTAAATGCACGATATTCACAGATTACCTTACGGCCAGGATTTGTTACATCTAAAGGGTTAATCATAACATATACATCCAACTGAGGTCTATTTTGCTCATCACCACCAGTAAAAGCACCAGTTTTAATAACTAAAGGCTTAACAGGATTCTCATTATTGTCCTGGAAAGTAACCCTTATCAAATTCTCTGTATCACCAAAAGCACCGTCTTCAATCAATGTTACACATTTAGGAATCTTAAGTTCCTGCACAGCAGAACCATGGAATGCACCAACAGGAATCGTTCTTAACAAGTCATGACCAAATGGAGGCGTATAATCTGCTTTCGTTTCCTCGCGCATTATAATCTCATGCAACCCAATAGTATTCTTGAAGCAATCCTTACCTAACGAATCCAAACGAATAGGCAACGACAGCTCCTTCAAATACCAGCAATCAAGGAATGCACTTATTCCGATATTCAAAGCGCGGTCACAATCTATTGCAACTGTCTCGTCATCTTTTTTGCGACGTCTCTCAAACTTCAACTCAAACTTTCTGTTAGTATCATAATTTTTCCTAGCATTATTGATATCTGTCTGTGTTCCATTACCCACTTCCTGGAAAGCATAATCGCCAATGTTGGTACAACGGTTAGGAATTGTTATACTAGTTAGATTTCTACAATACTTGAAGGCCTGATCCTCAATAACAAGGTCTTTGGGGTAAACCATAGATTGCGCATCACCTTCTGCATATCCACCGAATTCCACACCTGTCAATGCTGGACTCTGTGAGAACGCTGCCTGACTGATTTTCGTTACGTCCTTACCTATAGTTACCGTAAATTCAGCATATGCATTCTCACCTGTTGTACGGTCGTTTAATCCTTTAACATTTCCACCCAGGAAATCAATATGTGTTATAGATTTGCACTCCTGGAAAATATCTCCATCTATTGACTCATTAGCAAATCTTGAGGTTTTTGCAGTGGTTAGTGAGGACTTCCAATATTTGAACGACATTACGCTATAGTCAGATATCTCGGTAATGCTTGCCCAATCACCAATAGTTACCCATGAGGAGCCCGTAAAAACCCACTCAGCACCTCCAACAATGGCATAATCACCATCGTTTCCGGAATTCTTGGCAGTATTAGCATCTTCGCTACTTATTGCACTAAAATGATATTTGGCATTATCGACCTTGCTTACATTGGTTATTTCTGTCCATGTACGGCTTTCTGTATTAGAATTATCAAGTGCCAACTGGAAGTAGTCAAAACCTACCATACGAACCCAAACTCCATTGGCATAGCGCATATAGTTAGATCTTTCTGAATCTTGGAAATCAGCGTTAATTACCGTACCTTCTGGCTCTGATGTTTGTGCTTCACCCCAGTTTCTAGTATCATTTTTGCGATAATAGACATGGAAGCAAATATAATCACCAAGATTTGTATAATCATTAATTACTAAATTACCATATACTGCTCCAACCCATTCGGCAATGTGCACTGTTACACCTTCTGCATTAAGTTCTTCAGCAGTTGGGAAAACTATTCCTGACCACTGCAAGTTATCTTTTGAATCATCACCAGATTCATTTTTCTTAACCACTTTGTAATATTCTCTCACACTAATTATATCGTTGTGCTGGTATTGAGATAACTTCGTTACATCAGACAAATTCGCATCTGTTGCTAGCCAGTCAACTTCTTCCCGGACAACATCATTATTACCCAGATTAGCACCTAATTTAGACCAACTCTGATCATTAGTAATTGTCATTTGACGATATACATATTTAGGCACCTTTGCCCAGCGTCCAATCGTTCCTGTCTTGTCAGCATCTCTATCCGTGGTAGTGTTATAGAGTGTAGCGCCACTTTTTTGCTCCTCACTATATGGAGTTGAACTAATCCATTCTCTTGGGTATGTCAACTGAAATAATTGACCTTGTGCA
>JAEEGK010020515.1_pt1 | contig 14050 bp, 13 predicted proteins | sample 8958771 | NCBI WGS metagenome assembly JAEEGK01 (sample SAMN16246547, study PRJNA631951) | gut metagenome | biome: gut microbiome; feature: rumen; material: SC-attached | host: Bos | place: Iran: Karaj | collected 2018-10
TTGTCTTTATTCTATCAACTTGCATAAGACGTGTCAATAGTTGCGGTGGGTTTTTGTATAAATTTTATATAAAAAATATGGTATCAATAGGCTTTCCAGCCGTCATCCGAGACTTCCGACTTCCTGTCTCTGGTAAAAAGATCGTGAACGGCATCCGCAGGTGACTTTCCGTTAAAGAGCACAAGGTTAATCTGCTCTACGATGGGCATGTCGACATCATACTTTTTTGACAAAAGAAGAGCAGATTTTGAGCAGTAGATGCCTTCAACCACCTGGCCGACTTTTTCCCTTGCCTCTTCCACACTCATGCCCTGTCCGAGATAATAGCCGAAATTCCTGTTTCTTGAATGAAGGCTCGTGCAGGTAACGATGAGGTCTCCTATTCCCGAAAGCCCGCTGAAAGTCTCATAGAGTCCGCCCATCTTCATTCCGAGTCTTGAGATCTCCGCTGTGCCGCGTGTCATGAGCGCAGCCTTTGTATTGTCGCCGAATCCGAGTCCGTCTGTCACTCCTGCAGCCATGGCGATGACGTTTTTAAGCGATCCCCCGAGTTCGATCCCGAGTACATCCGGACTTGTGTAAACTCTGAAAAAATCGGTCATGAATGTGTCCTGGATAAGGAGTGCGGCCTGCTTTTTGTCAGCGCCCGCAACTATCGTTGTGGGAAGCTTTCTTGAAACCTCTTCAGCATGGCTGGGACCTGAAAGGACGCAGGCACAAGCCGAAGGGATCTCATCCTTTATGACTTCCGTGAGCGTGAACAGAGTGTCCTCTTCTATGCCCTTTGCCACATTTACGATGATCTGTCCATCCGGGATCATGTCCTTAATGAGGCGCGCAGTCTTTCTCACATAGATCGAAGCGACCGCAAACACGATGATCGCAGGGCTGTCTTTAAGCGCGTCATTGATGTCGCAGGTGAGTGCCACATCGTCCGGAAGCACGGCTCCCGGAAGGTTTTTTATTGTTTTCCTGTCTGCCGCAAGACCTTCTATCTCACTTGGCAGAGCGCTCCAAAGTGTCACATGATGTCCGTTTGAAGAAAGAAGTATGGAGAGCGCCGTTCCCCATGTGCCTGCTCCAAGTACGGTTACGTTCATTTCTTTTCCTCCGTTTTGTCTGTATCTTTTTCCGGAGTGTTTTCCGGTTCTTTTTTCTTTATCGTGATCTTGTTCTCATTTCCGTGGATGAGACGCACGATGTTCTGTCTGTGATTATAAAAAGCGGAGATCGTAAACAGCGATGTGACGATTATCATGTGAATGTTCCCTTTTGTCACTATACCTACAAAGATCGGGAATATCACAGATGCGACAAGCGATGCCACAGACATATATCTGGTTATGAGGATGATGCCGAGGAAAATGGGAAAAGCCACAGCCGGCAGTCTCCAGTCATAGATCAGCATGCATGCACCCATGCACGCGATTCCTTTTCCGCCTCTGAATTTCAGGTAAAAAGGGAAAAGATGTCCAGCAACACAGCCAAGCGCCGTATAAAGTACAAGGAGCTGGCTTTCGTTGCTGAAGGGCGCATATTGCTTAAACAACAGATATCTCGTAAGAAACATCGGGATAAAGGTTTTTGAAAGATCGATCGCAAGTGTGATGATACCGGCTTTCAGGCCGATGACTCTGAGAACATTTGTGGTTCCGAGGTTTCCGCTTCCTTTGGTCCTTAAGTCAACATTGTAGAGCTTTCCGATGAGGTAGCCCGAGGAAAACATTCCGAAGGCATAGCCCATCACAATGCAAAAAATATACTGTAAAACAGGATAATCGGCAAACATCACTGCTCCTTCTCGTTTCTCTCACGAATTATAAATCTTAATACAGTGCCCTCAAAACCGAAGGCCTCGCGCACTTTGTTCTCGATGTAACGAGTGTATGAAAAGTGCATGAGTTTTTTGTCATTTACAAAAATGACGAATGTCGGAGGCTTTACGGAAACCTGTGTGATATAGAAAAGCTTGAGCCTCTTTCCCTTATCCGACGGCGGCTGCTGCAATGCGATAGCCTGCATCATCACTTCATTCAGAACGCCCGTGCCGACTCTCTTGTTCTGGGACTCGATGATCTCACGGATGTTCTCAAAGAGCTTGTTCATGCGCTGTCCGGTCTTTGCCGAGATAAAGATTATCTTTGCATAAGGGATGAAGGAAAGGATCTCTCGGATTTTTTCCGTCTGCTTGTATATGGATTTGTCATCCTTGTCGGGAAGCGCGTCCCATTTGTTCACGGCGATAAGGATGCCTTTTCCGGCTTCATGCGCGATGCCTGCTATCTTTGCGTCCTGCTCAGTAACACCTTCCGTAGCGTCTATCACGACAACGCATACATCAGCGCGTTCAACCGCCGCAACCGTGCGGACCATTGAAAAATGCTCTATATCCTCTTTTATCTTTGCTTTTCTTCTGAGTCCCGCAGTGTCGATGAAAACATATTCCTCGCCGTCAAACTTTACGGTGGTGTCGATGGCGTCTCTTGTGGTGCCCGCGATATCGGAAACTATCACTCTGTTCTCGCCGGTTAGCTTGTTAACTATTGAGCTTTTTCCTACATTAGGCTTACCGACTATGGCGATCCTCGGCCTTGTGTCCTCGGCTTCTTCGTCTTTTGTCTCAGGGACCAGCTTACATATCTCGTCAAGAAGCTCACCAAAACCAAGCCTGTTTACGGATGACACCGCAAAAGGCTCGCCTATCCCCAGATTGTAAAATTCATAGGTGTCGTTTATCTGCTTGTTGTAATCGTCCACTTTGTTTACAACGAGGATCACGGGACGTCCCGAGCGCCTTAAGATATCGGCAACGTTGTGATCGGCGTCAACAAGTCCGGTCTTTACATCCACGACAAAAAGGATCACATCGCTTGTGTCGATCGCGACCTGAGCCTGCTCACGCATATAGGTGAGCATCATGTCGTCGCTCTTTGGCTCGATGCCGCCCGTATCGATCAAAGTAAAACTTCTGTCAAGCCATGTTACATCTGCATATATCCTGTCTCTGGTCACACCCGGAGTGTCTTTTACTATCGAGATGCGCTCTCCCGCAAGTGCGTTAAAGAGCGTTGATTTCCCGACATTCGGGCGTCCCACCACAGCGATTATCGGTTTAGACATTTATTATTTCCTCCACTAATGAGCTACCTTCGGATTTTACAATACCGACCCGTGTTTGTAAAGATTTTTCGACCTCACTCACGGTCACATCATCAAGAAAAATATCTTCGCCTGTCTTAAGGCACACACAGGGGAGCAAAAGCTTTGCGCCGAGAGCCTTTCCCTCAAGCTGCTTTATGATGTCCCCGCCTGTCAGAAGCCCCGCGACAGTGATCTGGTCACCGTAAAAATCGTTATGTATGTTATAAACATGTACATCGATATTCGGGAATTTCTTTTGTATCTTTTCCACTTGTTTACAGATCTCGGGGTAAGCCAGCTCACCGGTTGCAAGAGAAAGCTCATGATGCCTGTCGTCTCCTGTGAGACCTGACAATGCTTCGTCAACTTCATAGTTCAAAAGCCTTATCATTCCCACGCCGTTTCCTATCTGCGGATAAGATTCGTAAGCCTCATGAGGCGGAATCTCACGCCCGGCTTTCAGATACCATTCGTCGCTCGCATAGACAAACCTTGTGCCGAACGAAGCAAGCATCTTTTTCTGCCACTTTTCTATGAGGTCTATCACCTCGCAGGAATCCTCTTTTGTAAAGGGTTTGAGCTCAGGAAGCCCTTCGCGGAACTTCGTGAGGCCAACCGGGACCACGGAAACGGATCGCATATGCTTTACATACATCGCAAGGTCCGAGATCGTGCGTTCAAGCTCAGCGCCGTCATTGTAGCCCTTGCACAGCACCACCTGCGCGTTCATGTCGATACCCGCTTCATACAGCTTTGTCATGTGGTCAAGTACCGACCCGGCAAAGCGGTTCTTAAGCATTTGGCATCTGAGCTCCGGATTTGTGGTATGCACCGAAATGTTGATCGGTGAAAGATTATATGAAATAAGCCTTTCTATGTCTTTTTCCTTCATGTTTGTGAGTGTCACATAGTTTCCCTGAAGGAAAGAAAGTCTTGTGTCGTCGTCCTTAAAATATATCGTATCCCGCATTCCCTTGGGATTCTGGTCGATAAAGCAGAAAATGCATTTATTGCTGCAGCGGCTGTAGTCGGAAAGGATTCCGTCCTCAAAAACAAGCCCAAGATCTTCGTCAGGCTCTTTTTCGATGTCAAGCTCCCACTCCTCGCCGTCGGGCTTTTTCACTACTACAGTGATCTCTTCGTCAGCGGTGAGAAATCTGTAATCAAAGATATCGGCGATCTCTTTCCCGTTTACGGACAAAAGCTCATCGCCGGCCTCTATCTCCATTTCTTCCGCAATGGAGTCTTTAACGACATCTTTGATTATTATGGCTTTATGAGAATGCATTTTTGATCCACTTGATGTCATCTCCGAGTATGGACACGACATCAAATCTCACAGGAACGGAAGGCTCGATCCTTTTGTGGTTCATGAATACCTTCGCGCCCTGTAAGATCTTTTGTTGTTTACTCCTTGTCACTGCTTCCTCGGGAAACCCGAGTGAAGCGTCTTTCCTGTATTTCACTTCTATGAAGCAGAGATAGGTTTCGCCGAGATACCTGTCAAGCGCAATGATATCTATCTCTCCTGTGTGAAAATAGTAGTTTCTGCAGATAACTGTCCCGCCGAGGAGTCCTATATGTTCACAGGCTCTGTCCTCGGCGAGACTTCCTTTTTTTCTTTTGTTCAAAGGCTTCCTCTTTCCTTATCTCTCCCGGATGGAAAGACCGGCCCTGTATCATTTTCTTTTCTTTAAGGTCAATACCAGAGCCACGAGTCCTGCGATGATCGCAATGCCTCCGATGATCCCCGCGATAAGAGGGAGATTTACGGATGATGCGTTGCCTTTTACGAGGATCATAGCGCTCACGGGGTCTACCGTTACGGTGCCCGAAACCTTCTTTATCGTCTTTGTGCCTGCTTTGTCAGCGTTTACACAGATGCTCCATTTTCCTTCCGGAAGATCGACTTTTACTTCTTCCTTGTTCGGATTAAAGAGAAGCACTATACCCTCTGCAGTCTCGTCCTTTACAGATGCCGCATCGATCACGATACCAGCAACGTTCTTGGGAAGTACTTCGATATCCTTTACATAGTTTGCAATGTCGGTCGCGTTGTCGAGCCTGAGTGAAGGATGCGCTTTTCTGAAGGCGATAAGGCCCTTGTAATATTCAAATACATTCTTGTATTCCGGATCGTCAAGATTGGACCAGACGATCGCATTTACAGCGTCACCGGCATTGTAGCTGTTGGAATTGAAAGTGCCGTCTTTGTTAGTCTTTGTGCGGAGCATCTCTTCGCCCGCCTGCATGAAGGGAACGCCTTCCGAAGTGAGATATACGGCAGCGGCAAGGTTGTTCATGCGGACACGTGTCTCTCTGTCGTCATCCGGCGTAGAGCTTGTGATCCTGTCGATAAGCGTGTTGTTGTCATGACAGGATGCGTAATTTATGGTCTGGAGAGGATTTTTTGTCCATGCCGACTGAGCTTTGAAAAGCTTCATCACAGTATAGGCATTTCCGAGTCCCGATACAAAGCCTGTGGATGAGGTGGAGAAAACGCCGCCTTTAAGCGCATCTCTCATGTTGTCGGAGAACATCGCAAGCTCGGGTGTCTTTGCGGAATTTGTCTGTGTCGCGAGCTCAACGCCCTGCTTTGTGACAAGTGTGGATAAGGTCCAGCCTTCACCGTAAAACTTGACATTCGGATGAGTCTTGTGAACTTCGGTGATGATCGCATTCATTGTGTCGACATCAAGAAGTCCCACAAGGTCAAAACGGAAGCCATCGATATGATATTCGTCAGCCCAGTAGCATACTGAGTCGACAATGTATTTTCTTACCATCGTGCGCTCTGAAGCGGTGTCGTTTCCGCATCCTGAGCCGTTTGAATAGGAACCGGAATCGCTGATCCTTGAAAAATATCCGGGAACGATCTTGTTGAAGCTGAAGCCCGCAGCGCTCTGTACATGGTTGTAAACGACGTCCATGATGACACTGATGCCGTTGTCATGGAGTCCCTTTACCATTTCCTTAACTTCTTTTACCCTCACTTCGCCTTTTGTGGCATCGGTGGAATAAGAGCCCTCGGGAACGTTGTAGTTTACGGGATCGTAACCCCAGTTGTATACGTTTAAGGTCTTTGACTCATCGACAGATCCGAAATCATAAAAAGGCAGGATATGAACATGAGTCGCTCCGAGTTCCTTTATGTGATCGAGCGCGGTCGCATTTCCGCCCGCAGTCTTTTTCCCGGTTTCGATGAGACCTAAGTATTTGCCTTTGTTTTCGATGCCTGAGCTTGAATCTGCGGAGATATCGCGAAGATGAAGCTCATAGATCACCATATCGGTGAACCTTAAATCTTTGTTCGGATCTTCGTCCTTGTCCCAGCCCTTGGGATCTGTGGAATCAAGGTCGATGACCATCGCGCGCTCACCGTTTATGCCGGTTGTCCTTGCATAGGGATCGCATGCGGTGACGGTCTTTCCGTTTACATTGACGGAATAAACATAGTATACACCGTTCAGATCACCGTTCTTTGTGACTGACCAGACTCCCTTGTCCTGCTGCACCATGTCGAGAACTTCTGTCCTGTCGTCTGTGAGCGCTCTTCCGCCCTTGTAAAGATATACCTGAACGGAGGTCGCAGTCGGTGCCCATACCTTAAAGGTCGTGGAATCCTTGCTCCATGTGGCGCCGAGATCGTTTCCGTCGTAAGTGTACGCATCCTCAAAGAATTTCTCGGAATAAATGCTGGGAACCGCCACGTCATAGGAAATGCCCTTAAAAGTCACTTTGTAACTGTCAAAATAATCAAGCTCTTTATCAGCAACTAGAGTATAGGTATAAGGCCCCATACCCATCGATACGCTCTTTACACCGATCTCGCCGCTTTTTCCGGAAAGCGTGAAAGCGGTGTTTATGTCTTCGTCGCAATCATCTGTGAGAACTATTGTGATGATGCTCCCGCCTTCATATTTTGCTTTTTGTATCTTTATGCCTCTCACCGCGTCATCACCATAGACCTTGTCAAAGCCTTCAACCCCGGATTCAACGTAAATGTGCACTGTTCCCGATACCATTTCCGATACGTCGACAAACTGGTCCTTGTCGACATCCTTTGTCCAGTCGGCGGTGCGCACGATGAAACCGAGTGATGTGGCGCCGGGAGTAAGTACAATGGATGCGACCTTTTCTCCGTTTTCATCGGAAAAAGGATGGCCTGCGCCGTCTTTTCCAAGTTCCCAGAACCACACATCCCATCCGTCGTAATTTCCGTCGGGTCTGTGGTAGTGAAGCTTTACTGTGACTTCACCGTCCGCTTTTGCTTCTGCCGCAGGGATACCAAGGATCATGAGCCCCAGTATCATCGTAAGACTCACTACGAGGCTCACGATCTTTAAAAATGCCTGCTTCATGAATGTTTTTTTCATTGTTCCTCCTCCTGTTACGCTTCTTCACGTAACATAAACATCAACCGCCTATCAGCGCTTTTTTCTTTCCCTCCGCTCTGTCGACCATTACAAGGATCTCAGCGACCACACCGTAAAGCTCTTCCGGGATATAGTCACCGATCTCGAGCTTTGAAAGCGTGTTTGCGAGCTTTTCGTCCTTGTGCAGCGGCACGTTTCCCGCGATCGCGGTCTCGATTATCTTTTCCGCGACGTGCCCTTTACCTGTCGCAACGATCTTAGGAGCGGTCTCTCCCAGCTCATATTCGAGCGCAACGGCGGTCTTTAGTTTCCCTTTTTCCTGTTCCTGTTCAAGTTCTTTTTCTTCGTCAGCCATTGTCTTGTTTTAAATAAAATGTCCAATGAATGTGCGCCTGTGTATCTCACAGGGGCCGTATTTCTTAAGCGCTTCTATGTGTTCTGCTGAGCCGTAGCCCTTGTTGCTCTCAAATCCGTATTCCGGATATTTCTTTGCAAGCTCGGTCATCATGCGGTCCCTGGTAACTTTTGCGATGATGCTCGCGGAGGCTATGGAAACGCTTCTCGCATCACCCTTTATGATGGGGACCTGACGCATTGTGAGTTCAGGTATCCGTACAGCATCGTTCAGCAGCACGTCCGGTGTTGGTGAGAGCTGTGAAACGGCATTCCTCATGGCTTCGTAGGTCGCCTGAAGGATGTTTATCTCGTCTATCCTTGTGTGACTTGCAAAACCTATCCCCACGGAAACGGCTTTTTCCATGATCTCGTCGTAAAGCTCGTCACGCTGCTTTGCGGAAAGCTTTTTCGAGTCGTTTACATGCAGTATCTTTAAGCCCTTCGGAAGTATGACGGCGCCCGCGACAACAGGCCCCGCGAGCGGTCCGCGTCCTGCTTCGTCTATCCCGCAGATTGCATTGAAATCAAAATATTTCCGCTCGTATATCATCATGTCGTCAAGGCGGAGCAGTTCTTTTTCATATGCTTCCTTCTTTTTTACCGCCGATGCGACTATCTGTTTTACGCCCGTCCTTTCGTCCTTTGAATATTCCTCGATAAAGGACTGAAGTTCTGAAGGCTTTGTATTTTGAAGGATCTTTTTGATCTCACCTATGTTTTGCATAAAAATCTCCGTTTACAAGGATCAAGTAATTCCGTTATACGGAAGGAACTCTTTCAAGGCTTACTTTCCCAAGTCTTCCGCTTCTTAAGTCCTCAAGTATAAGCCTCGCCATCTTTTCCGTGTCGGGTTCTCCGCCCTTCTTTAGGCAGGCCTTTTTTATTGCGATGTTTGGTAGGATCTCGGCTCCGGTGCCGTTTTCCTCGATACCGTAGCGTTCTCCCACATTTCCCGGATAGTATTCATGCAGGAAATCGATGAGATTTACCGCAAGTTCTTCGAGATTAAGGATCTCATCGTTTATGGATCCTATGTATGCTATGTTTCTGCCTATCGCGTTGTCTTCAAACTTCGGCCAGAGTATACCCGGTGTGTCAAGGAGCTCCAATTCCTTTGAAAGCCTGATCCACTGCCTGCCCTTTGTCACGCCCGGGCGGTCGCCTGTCTTTGTGCAGGCCTTTTTTGCATAGGAATTTATGAAGGTGGATTTTCCGACATTGGGGATCCCGAGCACCATCGCGCGTATCGGACGGTTTATCATTCCGCGCTTTTTGTCGCGTTCTATCTTTTCTCTGCAGACTTCACGAACAGGCTCCATCACGCGGTCAAGCCTTCCCTTTTTGCAGTCTGTCACAGCGACCGTTATGCCTTTGTCCTCGTAATATTTCTTAAAATCGGCCGTCACACGGTCGTCAGCAAGATCCGATTTGTTGAGCAAAAGTACTCGTGGCTTGCTTTTTATCATTTTGTCAACATCGGGGTTTTTGGAGGAAAACGGGATGCGCGCGTCAACAAGCTCGATGACGACGTCAACGAGCTTAAGGCTTTCCTCCATCTCCTTTTTTGCTTTGGCCATGTGGCCGGGATACCATTGATACTGCGTTTCCACTATTTGTTCTCTCCAGAAGATTCTGTCCGCAGGTTCAGCTTGTCGATGATCGCAAGCTCAGGACTTATGCGGAGCACCACTTTTCCGATAATGTCATTTCCCGAGACCAGTCCGATGTTTGAATATCTGGAGTCTTCGGAAAGATTTCTGTTGTCTCCGAGCACAAAATATTCGTTCTCAAGAAGCGTTATCTCATCTTCAGCAAGTCCGGGCAGTCGCATTTCTTCTACGCTTATCTTTTCCTTCAGTTCCTCGCCGTTTATAAAGACTTTGCCGCCCGAGATCTGTATCTTGTCCCCGGGAAGCCCTATCACACGCTTGATATTGTAAAAAGAGTGCTCATTTCTGCTCTGATTGAACGCGATCACATCGAAGCGGTCCGGTGTATCTCTGAAATACGCCAGTTTGTTGACAATAAGCACATCATCTCCGTTCAGCGTCTTTTCCATGGAATTTCCGACCATTATGGTCTTTTCTATGGCAAATCTCACGATAAGGTATCCGAGCAGCACACAAAGGGCGGATTCTATGATGAAGAACACTGTCTTTCTGATAATGGTCGCAAGCTTCGGCTTTTTTGTTTTATACAGGTATTCGTCTTTCATGATGTCAATTTTACATTATATCGCAAATAAAGTAAAGCGGAACAAGTCACCGGACCCGTTCCGCATTCTTTGATCATTTTGATGATTACTGGATGATCTCTTTAACCTTGGCGCTCTTACCTGTACGCTCACGAAGATAGTTGAGCTTAGCCCTTCTTACCTTACCTGCACGTACGACCTCGACTCTCTCTACATGAGGGGAATTGATGGGCCATGTCTTCTCTACGCCGATACCGCTGGAAAGCTTTCTTACGGTGAATGTCTCTCTGACACCGCCGTGCTGTCTCTTTGTAACGGTTCCTTCGAAAACCTGTGTTCTCTCACGGTTTCCTTCTTTGATCTTGGCATATACCTTAACGGTATCACCAACATTGAACTGAGGAAGCTCATTCTTTACCTGCTGAGCTTCGATAGATTTGATAATGTCGTTCATTGCGACCTCCTTATAAATTAAAGCCGTTCATACTACAATCAAATGTACAGCGGACCGACTCGTCTCACGCCGAAATATTATACTACCGAACTTTCCAAATTGCAAGCATAAAATGCAGGATGTTCATGATAATTTTCATTGGGATAATGAAGGGTCAGCATGAGCTTTCCTTCCAGGGTCTTAAAAAGCATCCCGTGCCCGCCGTTTTCGGAAAACAACGGTTTTTCACAGTGTGTCCAGTTTCCCGTCACATCCCCGTTATCGGAAACCGCGAGCGCTTCGACATATCCATTGTCGCCAAAGCTCGACCAGAGAAGATACAGCTTTCCGTTTTCGTCTCTGTAGGAAAAAGGCCCGTCAGTCACATATATCTCTTTACCGGGATATCTCCTGTGTGTGATCGGTCTCACCCACGGCTTTGCGGACGAAGCTTTAAACAGAGTAAAAGGCTCTCCTTCTGCTTTTTTCAGGTCTTTTGACAGTTTTACAGCGCAGATCTCTCCGTCAAAAATGTCCACCCATTCATGACTGAATATCATGTAGGGATTCCCTGAAGGATCCAGATAGAACGTACCGTCAAGGCAGTTCCAGCTTTCGGGCGTGATCTTACCCTCACTGTGAGGCTTAAAAGGCCCGAGCGGACTGTCTGCTTTAAGTATGAGCGTGCCTTTCATGTCATATTTTACCGTGTTAAAAGTCGCAAACATATAAAATGCGCCGTTGTACTTATGCACTTCGGGTGCCCAGTAATTTTTGTCATACGGAAAATCATCGGTCTTGTGAAAAATTTCTGTGGGGCCTTCCCAGTTTTCAAGGTCTGCGCTCACATATACATCAAAACCTGAAGCCTCACCCCAGCAGGTAAGGCTTCTCGTTCCGTAAAGATAATATTTTCCGTTCTCAACAAGTACAAACGGGTCTCTTATAACGATATCTTCCGTCTTCATCTACAATGTTGCCCTCATCATATCGGTCACAAGCTTACGTATCTCGTCTTTTGTGCCCTTTCCCTTCATGAGCGGATCGGTCTCAAAAGCCTCTGTGATAAGCTCCACATCAATATTTCCGCCAAGAACGGCTTTCATGATCCTTTCGTGATTCATGACATGAGGCATGATGAGTGCTTTTATGTCGGGCTTTATCGCACCCGCAAAAACAGGGCGCACCACGTCTCTTTCAAAAAGCGCGTTGGTCTCTACAACCGCATCTGCGGGAAGATTGTTGATCTGAAAAGCGAAGTTTGGGATGTTCACGTTTGAGATCTTTCGTCCAAGTCCACAGAGAGCCTTGATCATCCCGACACCCTCTTCACCTGTGTCTTCATTCAGGTTTATCTCTTCAAGACCTTTTACAAGCCTTTCGGATCTTTCAAGGCGGTGCTTTAAGTCTTCCTTGCGCCATGCTACGGAGGTAAGGCCGAATTTCCATTTTTTCACGGTATCCGGGTCTTTAAGATAATCGTTACCCGGCATGAATTCGGCGAGATGTCTGTCTCCCGCCGCAGCGATCCATCCGAAACGCCTGAAAAGATCGAATTTCACACGATGCGCGCAGGCAAAGGTTGAATTCATCCAGTTGTCGTCACCGAATTCGATCCCTTCCTCAAAGTGTTCGTCGATGTATTTTTTGTATATGGGAAAAAGATCGGTCGATCTGTATGTCGCATAATCAAACCAGGTAAAGTGGTTGATGCCGAGGACATTAACGTTTATATCGTCCTTTCTGACATTCTTTTCTCCGAGCGTTCTCATCACGATTTCAGCAAGGACTTTCTGTGTACCGAAGACCTCATGGCAGCAGCCGAAAGCCTTTATTTCCGGAAAACCGGTATACAGTGCTTTTACGCAGAGTGACATGGGGTTTGTGTAATTGATGACCCACGCTTCGGGGCAGTTTTCCTTGATCGCATTTGCAAATCCAAGAAAGATGGGAAGTGTGCGGAGCGCTCTCATCATGCCGCCCGGGCCCGCCGTGTCTCCCACTGACTGGTAAACACCGAGGCGTTCAGGCATATGTACGTCGACTTCCATTTCGTCAAAGGTCTTCGGCAGAATGGAGATTATCACGAAATCTGCGTCTTTAAGCGCGTCTTCTATGCGCTCCGTGACCTCATATTTCCATTTCCCCGGGACATCCTTACGAGAACTTAAATGATTTCCTATGATCTCGTTCCTTCTTGCCGCGGGTACATCGATGTCATAGAGTTTTACGGTGCCCGCGAGCTCTTTTTCCTTTGCGAGGTCGGTCATCAGCGTCCATGCCCAGCCTCTCGAACCCCCTCCGATATATGCGATGTTCAGATCTTTTGCATCTACCTGCTTCATCTGTTTAGCTCCTTGATCAGATTTTCATTTCTATCCTTCCGCATCCGATGCGGTCAAATATGGGTTTTCCGTCAACAAAGCCGGTAAAACCTTTCCCCTTGTGACAGATCTTATATTCAATATCGTTAAGTACCTGTACGTATTCATATTCAGGGCCTTCCGTAAGGCCGAAGAAAAGCCTGTTCCCTTCTCTGTGAACACCGTACATCCTCTCGATATATTCAAGTACCGATAAAATGGCAGGGCCGTAGGTCGGCTGACCTCCGCTCGTCGAGTTTACGGAGGGCTCACCCGTAAACGGATCGAACTGCTGGACGAAATTGAGTCCCGGCCCTACCGCAGCGAAAAGCTTTTTACCCACAATAGGTATAAGGCGTTCCAAACCGTAATTTTCAAAAGCCCTTATGGCTCTCTGATATATAAGTGACTCACATTGCCCGCTCCAGTTGTTTTCCTTTATGTTCCTGAAATCAGGGTCATTTACGGAAACAGCGGGGATGGGCATTTCGGTCCAGAATTCTTTTTCGTTTAAAAGATGGTCTTTGACAAATCTATCCGCGTTTTCCTTTGAGACATTTCCCCAGTACATGGCTTTTAGCGTCGCATGAGTGAGGATATGCTGCATCGTATGATCTTTGTATCTGTCAAAAAACGCAGCTCTGTCTTTGTCCCAAAGATAGTTTTCGGTGTTTTTTCTTATTTCTTCGGCTTTTTTAAGCCACTCTTCGGCCTTTTCTTCTTTTCCCTGGATCTTACGGATCTTTGAAATGACATTTCTTGCGGAAAAGCTCCAGCTCATCACATCCGAGGATGCCATCGGCACTGCATAAAATGAGGCCGGTGCTTCACGTTCGGTCCAGTAATTCGGCGCGTCTTTGTATCTCACAGCGCCGTCTTCACCTGTATCATAGACACAAAAGCTCTCAAGGCAGCCGTCACCGTCGCTGTCACGCTCACTCCAGAGCCATCTGTCAAATCTTTCAAGCACTGACCCGAGGAAATTCAGGAATTCCTTGTCTTCGCCGAGGTGATAATACATGTTTAAAGCAGGCTCCGCAAAAAAGAAGCCCTGCATTTTATTGAACTCCGGAATGGGGACGCCGTCTTTTAAAGTGATGCTTCCCGGAAGCCTTCCGTCGCTGCGCTGCGTCTCCATGAAAAACAG
>JAEEGK010020517.1_pt1 | contig 14049 bp, 10 predicted proteins | sample 8958771 | NCBI WGS metagenome assembly JAEEGK01 (sample SAMN16246547, study PRJNA631951) | gut metagenome | biome: gut microbiome; feature: rumen; material: SC-attached | host: Bos | place: Iran: Karaj | collected 2018-10
TAAAAAAGATTTAATTCAAGTTTTTAAAGAAAATCCTTCTTTTAAAATTAAACATTTAGTTTATATTTATGAATATACAGAAAAAGAAAAATGTCAAAATATTTTTGAAACAATTGAAGAATTATATAAAATGAGAATTGACCAAAATATGAAAAAAAAAATTGTAGATTATCAAGATAATAATAAATTAGTTAAAAAAAAGATTTTAGCTGATGTTGTGAGAAAGTTTATTTCAAGATTTTTAAGTGGAAATAGAACTGAAAGAGAAATAAATGATAATACTCCAATTTTAGATTGGCTTCAACCTAAAGAAGAATTATGGCCTGATAAAATTTTAAGAGAACAAAATATGTTTGATAAAGAAATGTCTTTATTATCATTATTGTTTCCTGTTCTAGTTAGTCAATCTATTGACTTCTATTATACCTTAAAAGCTAAAAAAGTTTAAAGATTTTCTTTTATATAGAGTTTATATAACTAATTAGGTTTATATATAAATATATTAAAACTCTTTTTTAAATAGTTTTAAATTAATTATGATTACAACAAATAAATTTATTTCAAATCTATTTAAAATATTATTTAAAAATATTGGTGATTAATAATCTTTATATTAATAATTAAAATTACTTTTATTGTATTAAATTGAAAGCAAATAAAGAAAAAAATATAATAAAATTAAAAAATGAAAAAATTCTTAATCTTACTCATCATCTTCGAAATTATAGCATTCACAAAGTAAACTAATAGAACAAATAAAAATACCAAATTGAAAAAAAGAAGAAATTAATCCTAAAACAGCAAAAGAAATTAAAGCATCAATCATCCACTTCATTAATAATCTGAAACAACCTTTATGTTTAACTGGACCTCTATTTATTCCACTAAAAGTATATTTAACCATAGGAATTTGATTAGGATAATATCTTGTATCAATACTTGAACCTTCAATAACATTTGAATCAGATTGATAATTTGTTATACAAAAACCAGCGCAATTAAATCTTTCTTCTACATTTTTCCAAAATATATTAAATTTATTCCCGTTTATTTCTCTATCATAATAATCTTTGTAATCTTCATCATATATTGTTTGTATATCTACATTAGGACAATCTTGTATTCTTTCATAAGAAGAATCTTCATTACTTGAATTTGATTTATACCAATAATTTTTATATATTGTATAAGCTATTGGATCTGATTCAAACATTTTTTCACTAAATTCATTAAATTTACATATACATGATGATGAACATAATTTTTTATCTGATTCAATTATATATCTATCTATACTATTCCAATACTTTAATAATCCTTTAAATTTAGTATTACATCCTATATAATTTTTAATTTTTCCAACTGAAGAACCAACTAATATTAATATACAAATTGACATAGTAAATAAAGATGATAATAAATAAAGAATTGAAGACTAATTATTAATATTATTATATTGTTTTTATTCTTACAATTGCATTTAGAGGTTTTTTGTCTTTTAAAATTTGAAATGATAAAAATCCTAATATTACAATAATAAATCCTAAACAAACATCAACTAATTGTAATATTCCTATAACATTATAAGGCCCTTCTGCCCAATCTTGATGTGATTCTTTAAAAACATATCCTGCTAAAAATATATTAACAATCAGGAAAATAAAATATATTATAGTTAATAACAATCCATTTTTTTCTATATTTTCCTTTGTTTGACCTTTACACATTTTAATTTAATAAAATTTTTTAATTAAATTAAAAAAATGAATAAATCTTTTTTTCAAATTGAAAAAATAAAATTATTATTTATCCTTAAAAAATGAGTTGTTTAAATTCTACAATTCCAAAAGTAACAAAAAGTGGATATGAATTAGCTCAAAAGTTAATTTCTTTATATTTTCCTTTAAAAAAACCAGATTTAAATAATAATGATATACCGAAACAAAATAGAATTATTGGTGGAACTGATTATGAAAAATTTGAAAAAATTGCAATTGAAGTTGAAAGAGAAGATATATTATCTAAAAAAGATATTTTGAAAATGGCAAATCCAAATGATATTAAAATACAAAGACAAATGTTTGAAGGTTCTTCAAAACCAAAAATTGAAGCTTGTTTAATTTTTAAAAACGAAGGTGATATTTTTTTAAAAAATAAACAAATTAAAAATGCTATTAATTCATATGAAAAAGCTCTTTTACAATTATTTTATAATTTTAATGATGTTGAAGAAGAAAAAAGAAAAGTTGAAAAAATTAAATTATCTATTAATTTAAATTTGTCTTTATGCTTAATGAAAGAAGAAAAATATAAAGATGCTGTTGGTTATTTACTAGAAGCTAAAAGATTAGATCCTAATAATTTAAAAACTTTTTATAGATTAAGTTATTGTTATATTCAAGATCATAATTTTGATGATGCTAAAAAAATGTTAAAAGAAGGATTTAAAATCAATGAAAATTGTCCTGAATTAAAACAATTAGAAAGTGAAATAGAAAAAAAAGAAAAAGAAGAAAATAATAAAAAAGGTAAATTACTTAAAAAATTTATGAATTCATAATAAATTATCATTTTATAAATATATTATATAAATTACTTATTTTTATATTTAAATCATTTTTACCTTTTTTTTTAATTTCAATTATTTAATTAAATAATTGGACTAAAAAAAATAAAATTAATAATATTTCATTATTTTAACTGAAAAAAAGAAGAATTTCAAAAAAAAATTAAATTAAGATAAATAATATTGAATTAAAAATATAAAATTTAAATAAAAAAATGTTAATTCAACTAGATAGGGCGCGACAATGGTATGAAATATTATTAAGAAGAATAAAAAATAAGAAAAAAAAAGCAAAAGTTATTATATTAGTTTCTCCCTCAATAGACTCTTTAACTTCTTTAAGAATAATAGTAGGTTTATTTAAATCTGATATAATTCCTTATGAAATAATTCCGATATTAAACACAGAAAATTTAACTAATCAATTAGAAAATTTAAAAACATATACTTTTGAAATAATAGGAATGATATTTATTAATTGTGTAGGACAAATAGATTTAACAAATTATTGGTTTTATAAAAAAAGTTCAAAAGATATTTTAATATTAATTACTGATTCAAGAAGACCTATTTATCATAAATTAATTAATGATAAAAGTATATTTGTTCTTATTGATGATTTAGAATATGATATAAGCAACTGTCCTTCTAATGAAGATTATGATAATTTTGAAAATGAAGATTTTGAATCTAATGAAAATGAAGATAATGATAATAAAAATGATGATGGTGAAAATCATTATGAAGTAAATAATAATAATGATAATAATAATAAAGAAAATAATGAAAATTCAGAGGAAAAAAAGGAAGAAGAAAAAAAAGAAAAGAGAAAAAAATTAAAGAGAAAAACAACAGAAAATATAGAAGAAGAGCTTCAAAAAGAAGAAGATGAAGAAGAAGAAGAATTAAGAAAATCAACAATAAATAATATAACAGATTCAAATATAATATCTCCTAAAAAGTTAACATATAAAGAAGAAGAAATGACAAAAGAACAATTAAAAAAAGAAAAAATGAAAAAAGTAAAAGAACAAATAGATTATTATTATTATGGAACATATTATGGTTTACCATCAACATATATATTTTATTCAATAGCTCATGAACTTCATAAAGAATCAAATACATATTTATGGTATTTAATAGTAGCAGTAACAGATGAATATTTAAGAAAACATATAACAGAACAAAAATATGAAGAAATGAAGAAAATTTGTCAAAATGAAGTAACTAAAATAACAAAAAGGAAAAAAAAAGAAGAAAAAGAATCTAAATATAGTTCAACTTCAAAAGAAGTTAAATCTATATTAATAGGAACAGATTATAGATTATGTTTATATCGTCATTGGAATTTATATGATTCATTTATTTATTCTAATTATCCTTTAGGAGTTTTATCCACTTGGAAAGAACAAGGTAAAAATGAAGTTCAAAAATTATTTGCTTATGTTGGAATTCCATTATCTGAAGCTAAACAAAAATATAGATATATGAGAAGTGAATATAAAGATAGTTTTAAAAGCCAAATTACTGAAATTAGTAGAAAATTTGATTTAAGAGAATTAATTTTTCATTCTTTTATTTATCAATTTGATCAAAATATTGAAATGAGTGCTTCTGATTGTGTTTATTTAATTTCTTCTTTACTTGAACATCCTTTCGATAGTATTAATGATATTGAAGTTGAAGATGATGATTTTTTAGAAGATGATAATTATAATAAGTTAATGGAAAAAATATCTAATGATAATTATACTGATGATGATAATTCTGAAATTAGAACTGATTTAAATATTGAAATTGTTAAAAAGAAAAGATATGAAGATAATTGGATTAAAAAATTTTGGTTGGCTTATAAATTTTTATCTTTGAAAAAGTTAAATATGACAAATAGTTTAATTGATTTATCAATTAAATTTCAAATTACTTTGGCAAATAATTCTACAATGGTAATTGATAAAAATGGAATAATTCAATCTCAATCTTTTAGATATTCTATAATTAATTCTAATTTAAGTGATGAATCTAAATATTTTCATTATCCAGGAAATTTAGAAAGATTAACTGAATTATTAATTGAAATATATAAAAGAAATAGGAAAGATTTTATTGAAAAACCTTTTTTATTAGCTTTTTTCGATGCTGAAACTAAAACTTATTTTGTGAATGGAATTGGAAATGATACTGGAATGAATAATAAAAATGATTTTTATATTAAATTTATATATGTTGTTAGGAAATTAGGAATTAAAATGAACTTTTCTTTTTGTAATGATGAAATTGTTTCTATTGGGAAAGAAGATTTATATAGATTTATTGAAGAAATTTCAAATATTCAATAATTTAATTTATATATAAAAATTTGAATAAATTTCTTTTTTTTATTTTTTATATGAAAGCAACAATTTCAATAGAATTTTGAATATTTTTTAAATTCTTTATTAACAGTTAGATATTTACAATCAATATATATTAGTATATTATATAAATTATAATTTTTCTTTTTATCTGTTTTTAATGATATTTTAGAACAAATATAATAATTCATTAATATCATTATTATTTTCCGTTAATTTATATATTCATAATAATATTGAATGAAAAAATTAATTTAATTCTGATATTGTTAACTATTTTTTTTTATAATCTTAATAATAATAGTAATTTTAATTTGTTTTGAATTTATTCTTGTTACTTTATCATATATTCATATCTAGATTTATATTCAAATATCATATTTTTCAATTTTTCTTATATTACAAAATTATATTTTAAAATTCGTTGAAATTATTTATTTTAAATTTAATTTTATATTTAGATATAATGTTAGTTTTTAATGAAAATTATTTAAATATTTTTCCTATTTTTAAAGAGACTGTTAATAAGGCAGATTTTGTTTCTTTTGATTGTGAAATGACTGGAGTTACTCTTGAAAGTAAAACTGATGGAACAAAATATGATACACAACAATTTAGATATAGAAAACAAAGAGAAGTTGTTCAAAAATTTAATTTAATTCAAATAGGATTTACATTTTATATTAAAGCAACCAAAGAAATTGAAATTGAAAATAACAAAAAAATAGAGGAATTTTATATTGAAAGAACTTTTACCTTTTATTTATTTAAAAATTCAAAATTGAGGTTTTTAGATAATAATATTTTTACTTCGGAAATGATGTGCCATCCTGCTTCACTTAAATTTTTAAATGAAAATAATTTTGATTTAAATATTCTTGTTTCTAAAGGAATTTCATATAATAAATTAGAATATAAAGAAAATATTATTAAAGCTTTAAAAGAAGAACCATATTTATTTTGTAATAATGCATTATTTTTAAGTAAAGAAAATGAAAACTGTTTAATTGAAGCAATAATTAAAATTACTGAGTTTTTGTTAAATGATTTAGAAAATAATAATGAAAAAAAACCTTCTCTTATTATTAATCTTAATTCAAAACAAACTATGATATTTCTTTTAGGAATTAATTTAAAAAAATTATTATATATTAATAATTTTACTGTTAATAAATATGATAAAGAAAGATTTTTAAGAGAAAAAAATAAAAATAAACAAGGTAAAAAAAAGAAGAAAAAAGAAAAAGAAAAAGAAGAAGAAGAAGAAAAAGAAGAAGAAATACCAAAAAATTCCTTAATAATAGAAAAAACAAAAAGAAATTTAAATCAGGATTTTATAAATAAATATCAATCATTAGAAAATTTTATACTAACATTAAAAGAAAATCCAAATATAATATATGACTCAAAATTTCAAATAACAACAACATTACCATCAAATGAAGTAATTCAAACTTTATCAAATAATGAATTAGGTTTCTCTCAATTTATTCAAATAATAATAGATAAAAAAATTCCTATAATAGGACATAATATTTACTTTGATATGATGTTTATTTATGATAAATTAATAGGAGATTTACCAGAAGATTTTTATTCTTTCAAAACAAAAATTCATTATTATTTCCCAAAAATATATGATACAAAAGCAATTGGAATGTCATTGGGAAAATATGAAAGAACTAAATTAGATGATTTATATAAAACTTTATGTAAAAGAAATTATAATAATTATGTAATTTTTTATTCTGATGTTACAAATGGCTTTTCAATATATAATGATTTTGAAAATAATAAATTACATGATGCAGGGTATGATTCTATTATTACGGGAAGATGTTTTGTTTTAATGTGTAAAGCTCATGAAAATAATTATGAAATTATTGATAAAAAATTAATTAGTCTTTTTAAAGGAAATAAAATATTAAAAGAAGAGAAAGAAGAAAAAAAAAATGAAGTTAAATTTGGTTTTGTTGATTTAAATGTTTTTAATAATTATTTAAATTATTCTATTATGAGTATTGTTGATTCTAATTATGCTAAAATTAATTGGGACACTGAAAAAGAAGATAAAAATCAATTTTTGGAAAATGAAAATAAATTAATTCAAGAAACTTTTGTTTCAGTTTTTCATGTTATATTTAATAAAGTTAAATATAATTATATTATTAATATTTATGAAATCGCTAAAAAGTTTGAAAATAATAATTTTAATATTAATATAGTTAAAACTGATTATTTTTCTGCTTTTATTGAATTTGCTACTGAAAATTATGAAAAAGATAAAGAAGAAATTTTAAAAGTTATTGAAAATGTTAAAAATGAAAACAAAGAAAAAATCATTGAAATTCTTTATGTTAAAGACTTTTATCAACTTGAAGAAAAGAAATAATTGTAATTGAAAAATATTTTTATATAATAATAATAATTGATAAATTAAATATAATTTTATTTTTTATTATTATCTTCTCTTTCTCTTTTATTTCCAAGTATTTTTTCATTATGATTAGTATTATTATTATTGTTAATGTTATTATTATTGTTATTATTATTTTTTTTATGATATTTATGATGATTCTTATCATTTTTGTTTTTCTTCTTCTCACTCTTATAATTATCATTTTTATTCTCATCTGAATGATTTAAAATATTTCTCTTAATAATCTTTTTTTCACTGAAAGAACCAATATTATAATAGCAATTATGATTAATACAAAAATCAATTAATTTCTTCCAATAATTATTATTTTTCAAAGTACTAGAATTTCCAACAACATAACAAGCATATTTAGCTCTAGACAAAGCAACATTCATTCTTCTAAAATCATTTAAAAAACCAATTCCAGTATGAATTTTTGTATCTTCATCATCATTTAAAAAATTAGATCTAACTGTTGAAAAAATAACAATATCTCTTTCTTGTCCTTGAAAAGAATCAACGGTATTAATTTCAATATCTATTGAATCAGATAATTTAAATTTAATATCTTTTAACTTATCAATAAATAATTTAACTTGAGATTTATAAGGAGTAATTATTGCATATTTATATTTATCTTTTTGTTCATATAATATTTCATTAAAATAATCATCATCGATTTTATATTTTTTTTTTTTTTTATTCTTTCTAATCCTTTTATCTATTTGACATATTATTTCCAAAACAAAATCAACTTCACTTTCATTAAAATAACTTTTTCCTTTTTCTGCATCAAAAACTTCTTTTCCATAAGTAATATCAAAAAAAGAAAAATTTGTTTTTTCGTTAATAGAAGAGAATATATTATCATATTTCATTTTTTTAATTAAATAATCATCATCTTTTAATTGATTATCATAGAAAATAGTTCCAATAAAATTTCTAATATTAAAGTGCATTCTATATTGAATAGTTAAAATATGTCTAGGATAATTATTATCAATTAATCTTTCAAACAAGCTTCTATTATATAAAGTTTTAGCAGCATCTTCACTAAAAACAGTAGCAGGAAGTTGCATATGATCACCAACCATAATTAATTTTTTAACTTTATGACATAAAGGAATTAAAGCTGAAGGCTCTATACATTGACAAGCTTCATCTATTATTAAATAATCAAAATTTATATGCATTTTTTTTAATCTATCACTTCCTGATGAATTTAATGTTGTACATAATATTTTTGTATGAGATAATAATTCAAATTCAAAACGCTTTCTTTCTGCTTTTAAATCTGTTAATTGACGTAATATTGTATATCTTTTATTTTTTAACTCATATATATTTTTTTCTTGGATTTCTTTTTGAAGATTGTTTTCATTTTTTAATGTTTGGTTTATCTCCTTGTTTACTAATTCTAAATCTGAATTCATTTTATTATTTTTATTTTTATACCTTTTATCACTTAAATTTTCTAAGGAATATTCTTGAATAATTTGACCATTTGATGTATATAAATATTTATTTTCTTTTTCTTTTCTATCATATAAACCAAAACGTATAAAATTTATATTTTTAATTATTTCTAAATTTTCATTTAAAAGACCTTTCTTTGCTATTCTTGCTGATATTTCATCTATTGCTGTATTACTAGGAGCACAAATTAATATTTTACCATCATTATTTAATAAGAATAAACTTAATAAACCTAATATTGTATGTGTTTTCCCTGTTCCTGGAGGACCTTGAATTAATAAAATATCTTTTCTATTCATTTCACTTGCTTTTATTATTGCTTCTGTTTGAGATGAATTAAATGTATTTTTTTTTTTTATATTATCTAAATATAATTTAGATTTTAATGTTAAATGATTTTCTTTTTCCTTTTCTTTGAATAGATCTTTTGAATATAATATACCTGTGAAGTTTGATAATTCTAAATTTAATATTGCTTTATATTCTCTTAAAGAAGAAGTTAAATTTCCTAAATAATATGTTTTGAATAATTTGGTTTCTTTTATTTGATCTATTGTGTTTACTAAATTAAATTTTTTAATATTTTTATTATGAACATAACAATTTAAATCATATGTTTCATTATTTATTTGAACAATTCCAATAAAATAATTTAATTTATTTAAATTTTTAAATGTTATATCTTTAAAATTTATTTTTTCATTAATTGGATAAAATGCTACAATATCATTTTCTTTAAAAATTTTACTTCTAAAATCACTTAATTTTTTATTTGGAATTAATTCAAATAAAGTTATTTGTTCATCATTGTCATTTAAATAAATAAAATTAACTTCTATATCCATTTTAATATAATTATTAACTTCAGATGACTCTGATCTATCACTTAATAATGTATTTTTTAATTCATTATAAAAATTTTTTATCCAAATAAATTTATAATGTATTTCACTATCAAAAGTATTTGGAATTTCTTCAGTCAATTGTTTATTTTGATAAAATTCAAAATCAAGCGTTTTTTCAAAAATTTCAAGAGGAGAATATTTAAAATATTTATAATATTTTATATTATTTGAAGTCTTTCTTAAAGGATTAATATGTGCATTTATTGTTTGAATTATATTTGGAGATATATTATTTATTAAATTCTGAGATTGATCTACATTATTTTTTTCTAACTTTATTTCATTATTATTATTATTTTCATTTGTTGGAATTGAAAAATTTTTCTTTTTATTTCCTACTAATAATAATTCTAATCTGGCATTTTTTCTTTTTGCTTCTTCTTCTCTTTCTATTTCTTTTCTATTTTTTTCTGTTTCTTTATTTAAATTTAATAATAATTCTAAATTAAATATTTCTTTCTTTTCTAATTTTTTATTTTTTCCATCATCACCTTTATTTAACTCTTTCTTTTCTTCCATTTTTTTTTTCTTAATTTTATCTAATGATTCTTTAACTTTGTTTTTGATTTTAATTTCTTTTAATAATTTATCAAATTCTTTTGCTGCTTTAATTTCATTTTTATGATCTTCAGAAGAATAATTATCTTTTTTTTTTTTGAAAATATATCTTGAAAATTAATAATTTTGACATCATTTTCAGTATTTTTTTTATTTTTATTGATTATCTTTTTGCTTTTTGTTTTATCAATATTATTAACAGGAGAAACATTAGGAAAATAATCATCAATATGTTTTTGAGGTTTTATCATATTTTTTGAATAATCAAAAGAAAGAGAATCTGACTTTTTTGATAATTTTTCTTTTATATTAGTTAACATTTTTTCATATGTTTTTGTTATTTTTTCTTTATTTGATGACATACTTAAAAATTTAAAAATGAATTATTTTTGCATAAAATAAAAAAAAATTTAAATTTATTTTTCTAAATTTTATTTGATAGTTAATACTGAAAAGTATATTTTTTTTATAAATAAAAAATATTTTTATTTTCTTTAAATTACAAAAATACTTTAGAAAAATTTTCAAATAATTAAAAAATAAATATTATTTAAAAAAATGACTCAGATTACTATTTATTATAAATCATACTATTTTTATTTCTTTATTTTTTTCTTTTGACTTTGAATAATTTGTTTAATTTGACTTATTCCTCTATTTGAAATAATCCTATTATTAATTTTAACTTTTTGATTATTAGAATTATGTCTTACTTTCATATTTTTTCCATAATCAGTTTTTAAAATAAAATCATTAAAATTAATAATACTATTTTTTTTTTCATTTAATATCATACTAGCAAAAGGTCTATAATTACTTAAATTATTCCTATTTAAATTTCTTGATAAATTTTTAAATTTTTTATTTTGAGTATTTTCAACTTGTTTAATAGCTTTAATTAAATTTTTATTATTTCTTTCAGTCATACATCTTAATTCTTGTTTTTTCCCTGAATTTAACATAGAATTTAAAGTATTATGGATAGAATTCATTGATAATTTTGCTTTATTATTATTTTCATTTCTATAAGTATATACACCAAAATCAGAAAATAATGGATTATTAATTATTAAATTTCTTGATTTTTTATGATTTTCAGGAACTTTATTTTTAGAAAAAGAAACTCTTGAAAATGATTTTTTTGAATTTCTCCTTTCTGAAAGTACTTTTTCTTTAAATTGATTAAAATTTAAATTTGTTCCTGTCTTTGTATGTTTATGATTTATTTTCTTTTGTTGGAAATTTTTATTATATATAAAAAACAAATTTTTTCCAATATTATCTTTTTTAATATCATCTAAATTTGGAGATTTTGCATTTTTTGATATTTTTTCTTTTATTATTACTTTATTATTTTCCTTTTTATTTAATTTAAAATTACTATTTATATTTTTTTTCTTAGGAACTTTCTTTAAAGTTAAATCATTAATTATTTTAATCAAAGAAATTTCAACTGAAGAAGTTGTTGTATTATTAACACTAGGTAAATTAATAGTTAAATTTGATAAAGAATTATTATTTGAAATTAATTTTTTTATTTTAGGTGTGAATATAGTAAATAAAGGAAAATCACTTTTTTCTTCTATTGGAATATCATCTTTATAATTATTATTATAAAAAATTTGTGCTTTTTTTTCACTATAATCTTGAAATAAATCATTTAAATTTAATTCACTGAAAATAGGTTTACAAAAGAACATTAAATAATTTTTATAATATGTTACAAATTTTGGGATTCTAATTTGACTTTCTTCTTCCATATAAAATCTCTTTAAAAATTCTTCATTGTAATTGAATAATATTTTTTCTTTGAAAACTGCTAAATCATGACAATATTTTGATTGAAGAACATTTTCTAAAAGAATCATATCATGATCATGTGGTAATGTATTATATTTTGAAAATAAAATTGTATGTGTTATTCGATGATAAAATTTTTTTCCATTTATGTTATCTTCAGAATTTTTTATTAAAGCACTTATTGTTGATTTATTTGTTTCTGATGATGATTTATTATTCCTTTGAGAAAAATTAAGAAGTTTTTTATTTAAAACATTTATATTAGTAGATATAATATTTTCCATGTTTTGTTTTAATCTAATATTTATTTATATTTATATTAATTAAAATTACTTAAAAAATTTTGTTTGTTATTCATTGAAAAAAATGACATAAAGATATTAAGGAAAATTTGTTTTAATATAAAATTAATTTTATAATGTTATTTATAAAAAAATATAATTAATTTTTTAATTTACTTCTAAAACGCATTTATATAATTTTCCTTCAAAATTATGAATTTTACTTTCAACTTCATCTAATTCTCCAAACTTTTTTTTTGTATGATTTGGGATTTTATGTATAAATATTTTTCTAATAGAATCTTGAACATTAAAATTATTAAGTTTTCCTTGAGTATTTTAATAGTTTTATAAAGTTGAAATGAAATATTATTTCCATTTAAATTAACTAGAATATTATTGTTATTATAATATTTTATGATAATGATGAATTATTATCATTTGATTCTTTATTCTTTTTTTCTTTCCTTTTTACAACTTGACTTTTAAATAAAATATTCAGCTTCTTTTCAATTTTTAATTCTTTTATTCATAAATTCACTTTTAAAAAATTTTTGTCTTATTTTGTATCATTAGATGACTTTAATCCTTTAGATGACCTTAAAATAAAATTTATTATTATTATTCTTGAAATTAATAATTATCTTCAAAAATAGAATTAACTAAAATTTCTTGCTTATTTTTATTCTTATTTTTATAATCTTCTGAACTAACATCTTTTACTTTATCTAAATCTTAATAACCTATAAATTAAAAGATTTAATTCAATAGATTCATTATTATTTAATTCATATCTATTTATTGTTGTAGTGGAAACTTTATCTTTATTATTATTATTTAAAGTTCTTTTTGAAGTCCTTTTTTCATTTTTTTTATTTTTCTATTAATATAAAATTATCAAAAATATGTCTAGATTATCAAAAATATATAATTTATTTATATTTATTCTAAAATCATGATAATTTGAAACTCTTACTATATTATTGCCTCTTTTAATTATTTCTTTTATAATTGGATTAAATAAATATTTTTTAATATTTTCTTCTTTTGATAAATTAGTGCAAACTTCTGAAAAGTCATTTATACTATTTATATGATTACTATTATATTTATTCTTAATTAAAGTTAAAGCTAAATCAAAATTATTTAATATAGTTTGATTTTCATTTATATTATTAGAGTTAGTATATATTTTTGTATTATGTAAAGAATCAAATTGGGTAGAATTATTTTTTAGTGATTCTAATCTATTAATTGTCATTTCAACTTTAGGGCATTTTTGTCAAAATTTTCATCCAAAAAAAATATATTATTTTTTATTTAAAAAAATTAAATATGAAAATCTTTCAAAAAATTTAAGAATAAAAGATAACAATAAAATATTTAGATGAAGAAGAATTAGCTATAATTAATAGTGAAAAAATAATAGAATATAAAGTCTTAGTTGTAGGAGATAATTTAATAGGAAAAAGTTCTCTTTGTTTAAGATTTACTAAAAATGAATTTAATTGGAAAAAAACCAACAAAAGAAAATCAATGCTCTTAAATTATTTGATATTAGTATTAAATTATATTTAATTGATACTACAAGTGATATAAATAAGATGAATAAAAAATAATAATTAATGTGAAGATGTGAAAGGAATTATTGTTGGATATAATATAACTAAAAGAAATAGTTTTGATA
>JAEEGK010020519.1_pt1 | contig 14049 bp, 6 predicted proteins | sample 8958771 | NCBI WGS metagenome assembly JAEEGK01 (sample SAMN16246547, study PRJNA631951) | gut metagenome | biome: gut microbiome; feature: rumen; material: SC-attached | host: Bos | place: Iran: Karaj | collected 2018-10
CCCAATCCCCAATCCCCAATCCCCAATCCCCAATCCCCAATCCCCAATTAAATTTTAAATTTTATCATAAAATTTTTCTAAATAATTAAAAAATAATCTTATTAATTAAATTATAAAAAATATAAATAAATTTTAAATTTAAATATTAATTAATATATTCTTTATTAATTTTTTCTTCAATTTCTTTCTTTAATTTATTTTTTTCTTCAATTAATTTTTTATTTTGTTCAATAATATTTTTTTCAGTTTTTTCAATTCTTTTTTGTGCTTCAATTTCAAATTCTCTTTGTTTTAAATTCCATAAATATCTTTCTTTTTGAGGAATATAAACATTACTTTTATATGGTTTTTGTTTATTCATTAATTTATTTTGCGTTGTAAAATAAAAATTTGGATTATTTGTTATTTTTCTTAATTTTTGTTTAGTTAAAAAATTTTTTCTTTTAACATCATCATATTTTGAAATTTCATTTAAAAATATTTGTTGAACTAAATATAATAATTTAGTATAATTTGAATAATTTACATAATTATATTTTTTAATTTCATTTTTTAATTTTGTATCAAATAAATTTATATCATATTGTTTTTCATAAATAAGTCTATTATATTTATCAAATAAATCTTTTTTTAATTTATGTAATAATTGATTTTCTAATTTTTGAACATTATAATTAGACATCGTTTTAAAATTTAAAGGACAATATTGTAATGTATCTTTTTCCATTTAAATTATTATTTTTTATTTTAATATTTTTAATACTATAATTTTTATTATGTTTTGGGGATGTAAAATTAAAGATAATAAATCTGTTAATTTAACATCAAATGGCGATTGTATTTTAACAATAAAAAATATTTGCTTAAAATATTCAAATAAAAATGATGTAATATGTTTATATTTAAAAAAAGATAATAATAATGATATATTATTAAATCAGTTAAATAGTTCAAATAAATTATTTAAGAAATTAAATATTGTAATTGATATAAATAAATATAAAAATTATAATTTATATATTAAAGGTGGAAAAGCTGAAATTCATTTAATTGGATGTTTGCAATTAAAAAATAAATCTGATTATATTAAAAATTTAAAATTATATAAAAATAAAGATAAAAATATTGAAAGTAATAATAATTTAGATGATTCATTTGATTCAAATAATGTTGATAAGCTATTAAAACGCAAAAGATCTTTATCAAATTAATTATATTTAATTTATTTTATATTATATAAATAAGATAAAATAATACAAATAACAACATTTATAAAAAAATTAATAACCAGCTAAAAACCCAGGAATTTTTTGATTATTTTTAATTAAAATATTTTTCAAATCATCAAAAATTGGCCAATCTTCCGGAAAAACTATACTTTTAGCACATCCTTGTTTTCCACATCTTGCAGTTCTTCCTATTCTATGAATATATATATCTATATTATATGGCATATCAAAATTTATAACAAAATCAACATTAGGTAAATCTAATCCTCTACTTGCAACATCGGTTGCTAATAATAAATTAATATTTCCTTTAATAAATTTATCTAAAGCATTAATTCTTTCATTCATATTTAAATCACCATGAATTAAACAAGCTTTATAGTTATTTTTAATTAATAATTTATATAATTCTTTAGTATCATTTTTTGTATTAACAAAAACTAATACTTTCCCTATAATATTTTGTAATATTTGATGAAAAACATATAATTTATCATTAAAATCGGATGTTTCTATATAATAAAATTGTTGTATAACATTTGCATTAACTGAATCATCTTCGCCTAATTTTTTCCCACTTGTTATATATAAATAATTAGGTTTTATATAATTATAAACCATTCTTAAAACTTTATTAGGAAAAGTTGCACTAAACATTAACATTTGAATAGAATCATCATCTTTCATATCAAAATTAGTAACAATATTTTCTATATCTTTTTCAAACCCCATATCTAACATTTTATCTGCTTCATCTAATATTAAATATTTAACCATTTCGAGTGATATAATTTTTTCATTTAAAAATTGTATTAATCTTCCAGGAGTACCTATTAAAATATCACATCCATCTTGAATATTATTTGATTGTTCATAAACAGAATCTCCTCCATAAACCACTGTACATACTATATTTGTTTTATATAATAATTTCATAGCCTCTTTATAAATTTGTATTGCTAATTCTCTTGTTGGAATAATAATTAAAACTAATGGATAAGATTTTCTTTTTTTTTTAATTGTTAATTGAAAAAATTCATTTTGATTATTTAATAATTTTATACTAATTGGTAATAAATATGCTAATGTTTTTCCACTTCCTGTTTGAGCACATCCAACTAAATCGTAATTTTTTAATATGTTTGGAATAGCTAAACGTTGAATATTTGTCATTTCTTTATAATTTAATATATTTAAGTTATCACTTAAAATTTGTGGAATGTTTTTAATTTCTGTAAATTTTTTGTATTTATTTTTTTTTATTAAATTTCCTTCTGAATCATATAAATTTAAAATTAAATTTGTTTTATTCAAATTTTGAACATCAATTTTTTGATTATTTTCTGAATTTAAAGATGATAAATATTCTTCAATATAATTTTTAGCTTCATCATTAATTAATGAAATTAAATTTTTTCTTTTTGGATATCTATTTAAAAAATAATCTTTTTCCATATTTTTTGAGAAAAAATAAAAAAATAATTTTAATTTATAATTTTTTATTTCGAAATTTTATTGAAAAAATAATAAATATTAACACTTAAAGAATAAAAGTATTTTAATTATAATATCAATTTTTAATAAATAGTAATAATTTTATTTATAAAAAAGATTATTTATAAAATAAATTTTATTTTATTCATAATTATTAAATATTTTTCTTTCTCTTGGTAATTTTCCTTTTAAACTTAAATTAAAATCTTTTAATTGATTATTTCTGTTTGGTTTAAAAAATTTTATATATTTATTTTCTTCAAAATCTTTTATTTTATTATTATTTTCATTTCCCCATTTATTATTTCTCAATATTTTTAAATTAAAAAAATTTAAATCTAAAGATTTTAAATTTTTTTTATGTTTATTTAAATTTCTTTTAAAAATATTTTTTTCATCAAATAAATTTTGATTTTCAATCTTTTTTTCATTATTATCTTCAAAATTCATATTTAAATCTTTAATTGAATCAAATTCACTTTTTAAATTAGTAAATCTACTGTTCATTAAATTAGAAAAATTTCTTGATAAAGCAAAATCATTTTTAAAATCTTTATTTAAATTATTTTCAGAAAAAATATTTTTTTCACTATGATAATTATTATGATTATTTTCATATAAACTATTATTATTATTATTTAATTTATTTTCATTTGCTACTGTATTAAACATTACATTATTATTAATATTAATATTATTATTACTTCTACTTGATAATAAAGGATTACTAAAATTACTTAGCATTAAATTATCTAAACTATTTATTCTTTCATGAAGTAAAGTTTTATTTTGAATTGGAACATATTCATTTAATATTTTGTTATAAGATTCATTTGAAAATTTATTAAATATTTTTTCAAAATCTTTTCCTCCTGTTTTTACTTTTTTATTTTCTGTTATTTTAACTCCTATACTAGGTAATATTAAATTAAATGAACTTCCTACAGGTTCAAAAATATGAGATTTATATTTTAATTTATTTGGAATATATTCTTCAATTTTATTTTTTATTATTTCTGAATTGTTTATTATTATTGAATTTTTTTTTTTTTTATTGTTATTATTATTATTATTATTTATTGGATGTAAATTTGGATTAGAATTATTAATTTTTAATGAAGGATTATTTATTTTTTTTAATTTTTTTTTTGATTTTAAATCGATTGGTTTTGATGATTTTATTTTATTTTGTAAAAGATAAAATTCGTTTTGAAGTGAATCAATATTTAATTTTTTAAAAGTTATTATTTTTCCGTTTGAATCAAAAGAATATTTTGATGAATCAAACTTTTTTTCTTTTTTTTCCTTTTCATTTTTTTCTTTTAATTTTTTTTCTTGTTCAATTTTATTATTTTGAATTTCTATTTTTTTTTTAATTTGATTTTCAATAACTTCTTTTCTTAAATCATTAACATTTTCAACTTCATAATTATCATGATTAAATTCTTTATTTATATTAGGTATTTCAAAAAAAGGAAGATTATCTAAAATTTTTATTTTCTTTTCTTTTTGTTCATTAAGTTTAATATTCTTTATTTTAATATTTTTTTTATTTATTTTAATTTTTTTTTCTTTTGAATCAATATTTGATTTATTTTTATCAAGAAAAGATGTAGTAGAATATTCAAATTCACTTTCAATTACATTGTTATTATTATTATTATTAATATTATTTAAATTTTGTTCTTCGGGATTAAAATTTAAATTTATATTTAAATAATTACTTTGATTTCTATCTATAAAATTTGTTTTTGGTTCTTCAATTTCAATCCAAGTATTTTTTTTTATATTATTAATATTATTTGAAAAATTTATTTTTTTATCATATTCGATTTCATCAGAAATGTATTTTATTTTTAATAAAGTATTTAAAAAATTTTCTAAATAATAATAACATAATTTATTTTCTTTAATTTCTAATTGTTTACTATTTGAAAAATAAAATGCATTTATTATTAATTTATCTAATATTTCTTTAGCTATTAATTCAGCTGAAATTGGGTATTTTTCAAAAGGAATTTTATATTTAAATTCTTTATAAACATTAGTTAATAATTTTTTAAAAGTTCTTTTTTTATCTTTTTTTTTGGTGTTTTCATTAGAAAATTTAATTGTTTTCTTTTTTTGTTTATTATCTTTTTTTTTCATAAAATAATTTATTTAATAAATAAATTTTATTTTTAAATATATTAATAATATTATTAAATAAATTATAAAATTATGAAAAATAAATATTTGTATTTGTTAAATCTCTTAAAGCATCTTGACCTTCTTCGCTTAAGCTATTTTTAATTAAATTTAAATAATAATTTGTATATTTTTCTAAAAAATCTTTTATTATATTTTTTATTATTTTTGATTCAATTCCAATTCTTTTATATTTTTCTCTATAAATTTTTTTAAAAAATAAAATAATATTTTCTATATAATTTGGAATTTCTAAATAAAAACCTTTAAAATAAGCACCTAAAACATATAAACTATATTTACTTGTTTTAAAATAATTATTTAATTTATGATTATTATTATTATTTAATAAAAAATCTTGAATATTGTTTATTAATTTTTGACTATTTTCTGATGATAAACTATTTACATAAAATACTAATAAATTATTCATAATAAATTCTCTTAATTCTTCAGATTTACAATTATTTATTAATGAAAATATTAAAAATAATATTTCATTATCAGAATCATCAACAATAATTTTATTGAGATTAAATTTAAGTAAATTTATTATAAAATCTAATAAAAATTGAAATTGATAATAATTATATTGATTTTTATCAAAATTATCATTTATTATTTTTAAATATTCTTTTATTAAATTTATATCAATGTTTATATTGAAATTATTTCCTATATCAATAATAGTAAAATCATTTAAATAATCATCATCAAAATTTTCTGAAACAAACATTAATATATTTATTAAATCATTTGGATATAAAATGAATATTTTTTGACAATAAAATACAATGTTTATTATTATTTTTTTTAATTGATAATTTACTTCAAAATTTTTCATAAAATAATTTATTAAAGAAATTATTTCACTTTCATAATTTAAATCACATTTTGAATTATCATATGTAATATTCATACAAGAAAATAATAACATTTGAATTAAACTTGAAATTCTATCTTCTTTATTTATTAATTTTTTTTTGTTATTTAAAAAATTTTTTATAATATTAAATTGAGTTGTAATATTAATATTATCATTTTCGTTAAGAGTTAATTTTTTATTATTTTCAAATATAAAATTTATTTTTGTTACATTAAAAATTGTTCCAATAATATCAAACATTTCAATAGCTAATTCATCTCCATATTTAAAATAAATAAATAAATTTTGTTCATTTTTAAATAAAGATAAAAATTTATTTATTGAACAACTACTAATAATAAAAATAAAAAATTTTATTACTGAATTATCAATAAATTGATTTTTATTATTTGTATAAAATTCCAGAAAATTATTTAAATATAATTTTATGTCTTTTATTATATTTTCATTATCATTATCGAAAATAATATTTTTTTTAATTAAAGCTGAAAAAACTTGACAAATTATTGAAATTGAAATTAAATCATCAAAATCATCTTTTATTTTTTCAAATAATTTATACATTTCATCTAAACTTATATTAATTTTATATATTGAAAATATATGAAATAAAAATTTATATTCCCAATATTTATTTATAGAAGTTAATGTGCTTGAAGGTGATTCTTCTTTTGATATTTTAATTAATTGTTGATTGCTTATTAAATCTTTTGTGTATAATAAAGATTTTAAAAATGATTCAAAATTATTTTGAAGAAAATCTTTAATGTAATTATTATTTATATCAAAATCTAATTTTTGTATATTTCTATTTATTATATATATGTAATCTTTAGTTATTATTAATTTATTTTTATATATATTTTTTATATAATTATTTATTTCTTCTTGTGATAAATTTTTATATTCAGTTATTGAATAAACATAATTATTTTCGAATTTACATTGTAAAATTATTGATAAAATTGATAAACAAATTTTTTTTTGATTTAAATTTTCGTTTGTAATAAATGTATCAAAAATAATATTTTCAAATTTATTAAAAAATTCATAATCAATTTTTTCACTTAAATCACATAAATAAATAATTAAATCAAATATAAATAATGTTAAATTTTGATTTGTTTTTTCGTTAAAAAAATTTTTATCTTTAAATTTTTCAAAAAAATATTTTTCTAAATTTTCAAATATTTTATATTTAATATTATTTTTTATTTTTTTTCCTTCAAATTTTATTTCAAATGAAATTAAACTATTTATTCTATTTTCAATTAATCTTGTTGAAACAGGTAAAAAATTTTTCTTTTTAAATAATTTTTTTTCCATTATTGCTAAAGCTAATAAAATATTATCCTCTTTTAAATAAGTAATTAATTCTATAAAATCAAATAAAATTTCAGGATATTTTTCTAAATTACATGAAATATTAATTTCAGCAAATATTGAATAAAAATAAATCATATTTAAAACCATATTATCATTTTTAAATGATTTATTTTTTAAATATTTTTTTTTAATTTTTTCTAAATAATATTGATATATTTCTTTATATAATGCATATAATTCATCTTTATTTAAAATATAATTTATTCCTTCCAAACTTTCATATAAATTTTCTTTAAATTGATGATCTAAACTATAAATAAAAATATTTTTTAATATTTTTATTTTTTTTATATATAATTCTTTATTTACTAAATAATTATTTTTTATTTTAAAATATCTGAGCATTCCAACATAAAAAAATTGATGATTTAATAATTGATATAAACCTATATTTTTTTTATTTATATATTCATAATATAAATCTATTTTCTTTAAAGATGAATTGTATTGACTTAAACTATTTTTTGATGGATCAATTGTTTCACTTAATAATAATTGAATATATTTTTTTAGAATATTTTGATTTTTTATTAATTTTGTTTTATATAAAAAATTATTATATAAATCAAAGGTGGTATTTAATATATCTTCTTTTATTTTATATATTTCTTTATATTCTATATTATATTCACTTAAAAGATAAGGATTATCAATAGCTTCAATGAAAATTTTTGATAGTTTTAAAAATAATATTATAATATCAATTAATGTATCATTTGTTTTATTTAGTTTTGTTAATAATATATTTATATCATTATTATTATCTTTATCATTATAAATTAAACATATTTGTTGCATATATTGTAAATAAGGTAATATAAATATATTATATATTTCAATTGTAATATTAATATTTTCTTTTGATGGTAAATCTATTTTAATAAATTCATTGTCTATTTTTTCGTTCATTATTTTTTTACTTAATAAATTATCGATTAAATTGTATATAATTATAATTGATATTTTTTGATATATTTTTTCTTTTTGATTTAGATATAAAGCACAAAAATCAAATAATTGTTTTTTATCTTGTTCATTTAAATCAAAATTAAAATCTAAACAAGAAAAAAATTCTTTGTAATAACTTAATTTTTTTTTATTAAATTCTTCAATAGAAAAATTTATTTTAGAAAAATCATATTTTATTATAAAATGATTATTAATAACAATATTTTCATTAATGTAATTATAATTAACTAAATCTGCAATTGTATTTTTATAAATTTCATAAAAATTTTCACATATATAACAAATAAATAAAAAATAAACAGATAAATTTTCTTTACTTAAATTATTATCAATATGAAAATTAAATAATTTTTTTTTAATATATAATTTATTTTTTTCTGGATTTAATTTATAACTTAAATATAAAAAATCAAAGAAAAAAAATTGTATATTATTACTACTAATAAAATCAAATATTTGTAAAATTCTATTTAAAATTTCAATTGTAACTTTATAAAAACTTAATTTAATAGAATCATAATAAGATTCATTATAATTATTTTCTAAAAATAAACACATAATATAATTTATAAAATATAAAATGTTTATATTTTGTTCTTCATTTGCACTTGTAATAAAATTAGGACATAATAAAATAATTTTATTTAAAAAATTTGAATATTTTTTATTTTTCATATTATTAATATTCAAAAAAATTTTAGAAAACGCTGTTAATTTAGTAATAAATTCAGAAAAATTATTTTCTATTTCATTAAATAATAATTCATAAAAATAAAAAATTTTTTCATTTAAATTAAATTCATAAATTGTGCTTAATTGTTCCATAATTAAAAAACTATCTTCTTCTTCATCATAATAAAACAAACATTTTAATATTAAATTTAAAAATTTATTAATTAATTTTTCAAGTGTATTTCTATTATTTTCATTTAAAACATAAAATTTTTCAATTTTTAATTTAGTAATATAATTTATTTGTTTTTCAAATAAAATAGTTTTAATGCTATATAAAATTTGAAATAAAATAGTAACATAAATATTATTTTCATCATTGAAATTTTCTTTAATTAAATTCAAATTTAAAAAATCGATAAAAATTTTTGAATTATTATTAATAATATCTTTAAATTCATAAAAATTTTGATGAGTATTAATAAACACAAAAATCCAACACATTGAATAAGAAATTGTATAAATTTTTTTATTTTTATTTTTATTATTTTTAATAATTTTCTTTTCATTAGAATTCGAAAAAAAATTCATTAATAATTCAAAATATTTTAATATAAATTGTTTTTTATCTATAAATAAATCTTTTTTTTCTTTTAAAATATCTTTAAATATACTTAATAAACTATTCGAAAAATCTTTTCTATTATTTAATAAATTAAAAATATTTTCTTGAAATTCTTTGTCTTCAGCATAAAATTTTCTAGGTAAAAATAATAATATTATATCAATAGCAGTAATAATATCTTTATTATTCATTGAAAATAAATAGCGATAAATTATTTTTTTTAAATAAATATAATCTTCTTCTGAATAAAAAAATAATTTTTTTGCTGTTAAAGCAAATGAATAAATCGTATTAAAATAATTATTTTTTTTTATTGCTATTAATGTTATACAAACATTTTGAGATAATGATAAAAACATATCAAATATTTTATAATAAATTTTCCAATTTAATTTTATATTAATAAATTTTTTATATGTTTTTAATATTTTTGATAAAAATTTTAATAATGTGTTTGTATAATTAATGTCCATGTAATTTTCTATTATTATTTTATCTGTGATTTCTATTATTTTTTCTATTATTTTTATTGGAATGTTGTGATATTTATTTAAAAAAACATAATTTTGAATAAAAGATAAAATATCTTTTTTATTATTATTTTTATATGAATTTTCATATTCTTCAATTAAATTTTTTAATATTGATTCTTTTTTTTTTTGAATTAATAATAAAAAATTATCACTTAAACTTTTTTTATTTAAATAATCATATTCGAATACATCTTGCATTAAATAATAAATAATAATTATTATAATTATTATTTTTAAATAATTAATTATTATAAAATAATAATAATAATAATAATAATAAATTAATAAATTTTATTTCTCATATTGTTCAATCTATTTTCAATTTCTTCTTTATTTTCTTCTATTTCTTTTTCAACATTTTTTTTTCCTTCTTCTAACATATAAAATTCTTCACATAAATCTCCATCAATAATTCCTTTAACAGGTCCATACATGCTTCTATAAATTATATGTTCTCTTCCTGATAACAAATCAACTTCTACTCTTAAAACCAATTCTAAATGTGTAAAAAAATCAAATTCTTCTCCTGTTTCAAAGGGAATAAAAACTCCAATTCTCCCTGAAATGGTTGCATATAAAATAACATTATCTTTCTCTCCATTTAAATTACATTTATTTATATATGTTATAACTTCGCCTATATGAATATTATTAATTAATTCGAATTTATATGTTGCTCCTCTTAAAAATCCATTTTCCCATTTTTGAACACTTCCCATTGGATCATTTTCATTTTCAATGTCGCAATCTTTGGGAATTCTATAAATGAAAAAATTTTCGAATTTATCGCAACATGCGATTGTGTCGTAATCTATAAATATTATGCTTATTATATATCTAGTGAATATATCATCACATATTATGTAAAATTGATTTAATGATAAAACATGTTTAATTAAATATATTGAATTTTTTAATGTTGAAATTATTATTCTTGTTCCATTTGTTATTATTTTATTTATTTGATCGGGAATTTTTTTTGATTCGCATTTTAGTAATAAATTTTTTTTACCGATTTGATATAAAATTAATTTATTTCCAATGCCACATAATAATTTATTTTCAAATTGCGTTATTGCTAATGGAATGTCATTAACTTTTTGTTTTATGTAAAAATTTATTTTATTTCCTTCGTTATTAAATTTAAATATATAAATTGAACATTCAGTGAAATTAAAATGAGGAGTTTGTGTAAAATTTTTTATACTTCCAATTAATAATAATTCATCTTCGATAATAAATTCGTTTTTATTTGTTTTTATTTCATTTTCATTATTTTCATTATTAATAGATTTTCTTTTATATAAAGAAGCTGAAATAAGAGCTTCATTTTGAGTGAATTCTATTAAATCGGTTGTTTCCATTTGAAATGGGTCAAATATTCTTATTAAAGATGCCCATTTTCCATCTGGACAAAAAGGTTGTGAAAATTCTTCAATATAATTTGTGTTTTTTTCTTCGTTTTTTGTTTCTTTTTCTTCATTAATTTTATTGTCATTATTATTATTTTTTTTTTTTTCTTCGTTTTCTTCTAAATCAAGGTCGCTACTTTCATTATCATTATCATTTAAATAGTTATTTTTATATTTTTTATTTAATTCTTCATTAAATGAAATTTTTTCATCTTTGCACATTGAATGATTATCACTTTCAATAATAATTAAATAATTATTAGAATTCATTAAAATTTTTTTTGGTGTGTATCTTAATTTAATACTATTATTTTCAGAGATTTTTTCAGTTAATTTATTAAATTTACATATTTTTAAATTTTCATTATAAATTCCAATAAAACCATTATTAATATTTTCATTATTAAATTCACATAAATAATCAAAATTAACTTCATTAAAAATTTCATACACTAATTTATTATTATTTTCTTTATAAGCAAAAACCGGTCTTGTATTACCAACAATAATTAAATTATTTTTATTATTAATATTAAAAATATTAACAGGTTTATTACCTAAATATTTCATAGTCATATCATTATTAATATTTCCAGTTATTATATCAATACTACTTTTAATTAAAAAACCATTTTTTAATCCAATAAAAATATCCAAATTTTCACTTACAATATTATTATTATTATTATTAATATTAATATTATTTAAAAATTTTATGCAATTAACTTCGCTATTTAAAATTTGAATACTTATTTTATTTAAAATATTATCGAAATCTAATGATAATATTCTTATACTTAAATCTTTACATGCTATTGCTAAATATTTACTTTTTTTATATATGTTCATTGGACTTAATTCTATGTATGTTATTTCGTTATCGATGTATTTTATTTCAGGATTTAATAATTTTCCTTCTTCTCTATCTAATTCAAAAAATAATATTTCATTATTTTTTAATGCTATTGCGATTTGTTGTAAATTCGCACTTGCAAATAAAATTTCGCTTGAAGCTTTATAAAAATTTTTTTTGTTTTTTATATGAATAATACCATTTTTTATTATTTGAATATAACTATTATCAATTAATTGTGAAACTAAAATTGTTTCGAAGTTTTTTTCAAATTGAATTTTATTACTTTCGAATATTTTATCGTTAATTTCTAATAATAAAGTTGCGTTTATGAAAGAAACAATAATGAATGAATAAAATAAATCGGAAATTTCGTTTTTTAATGAAAAAACTTTGATTGGATTTCCAGGCAAATTAGAATCTACAATAACATTAACAGAAAGTCCAAAATTTAATATTTTTAAATAACTTTGATTTGCTCTTCCTAAAATTGAAAAAATTTGCGGATAATTTGAAGAATAAATTTCATTTGTTATTATTGAATCTAAAATTGGAAGATTCATAAACGAATCAATTTGAATGTAATTTGAAATATTCGGTTTAGGATAAAAATTATTATTATTATTATTATTATTATTTTCAATGTTGTTAATATCGAAATTAATTTTATTATTATTATTATTTTTATCTTTATTTTCACTGTTTTCGATAAAAAGTAAATGATTTCCACTTTCTGTAGCTAAAAATAAATAATTAAATAAAATACATATGCTATTTGCTATTGGAAATGTATCAAAATATTCTATTGTTATGTCATAAATGTTGTTTATATCATTATTTTCGAAATGAAAATTTATTTTATAAACATCGCCAAATTCACTTTGAGTTAATAAATAATATTTTTTTTTCTTAAAATGTGGTGTATAATTAATCATTAATAAATTTTTTTTATTTTTATTTTCAATATTTTCATATCGTTGTGGATAATATCTAATAATTTCTTTTTTATTATTATTATTATTATCATCATTATTATTATCATTATTATTATCTGTATAAATAAAAAAATTTTCACAAAAAATTATAACACCATTTTTTTCGTTTCCAATAATAGGACAAAGCATATAAGCGCTATTATCAATTTTCTTTAAATTTTTTCTTACAACATAATTTAAACTCAATTCCATTTCATAATAAACAATAAATTTATTATTTTCATTATCTTCTTCATCATTATATTCCACTTCTATACTTAAATATAAAGGATTTTCATATCCATTATCCAAACCACATATGTCATATACGATAACATTATTTTTATGTGCTTCTAAAGGAGAACTAATAGTTAAATTATTATCTTCATTTCGATTAAAAATATAAACAAATTTTTGTTTTTCTATCGCACCGATCATTATACTTCTACCCTTAGGATCTATGCCTATATATGTTCCTGGAACTATTCTACGACATCCACTTTTTCCGAATGTTTCTTGAAAAACCTTTTTAAATTTGTTGTTAATTACTTGTAATATTATTAATCTACCGGAATCTGTTAATAATATTATGTAATCTAATTTATTTCCTATTAATTTGAATGAAGAAATTTTTTTTATGTGAGAATATGTTTCTTGAGATATTATTGGAATTAGACTATCTGCTTTTTCGTTTAAAGTTAATAATTCTAGAATATTACCTCCTTTATTTATTAATATTTCTATTGAGGTTTTGCTTATGAAATTTCCGGTTATTGCTTGATAAATTATTGTTGGTTTTTGGAGTGTTAAATTATATAAATACATTTAA
>JAEEGK010020521.1_pt1 | contig 14047 bp, 14 predicted proteins | sample 8958771 | NCBI WGS metagenome assembly JAEEGK01 (sample SAMN16246547, study PRJNA631951) | gut metagenome | biome: gut microbiome; feature: rumen; material: SC-attached | host: Bos | place: Iran: Karaj | collected 2018-10
AGCTTAAAGCAGGGGATAAGAGGGTCGAAGAAAACGGCGACCTCTGGCCGGAAGGATCGGAGAAATATTTAAGCGAACACTCGACGGAAGTCTGGGGCAAGATATCCAACGTAATGCTTCCGATCATCGTTCTCATGGTTGCCTCTTTGGTTGTCAGGACCGTTTCATCGGGAAGTTTTTCGGTTGACAGCTCCATAGGACTTACGGTTGCGCTTTTGTTCACTTTTGCTCTGTTTTGCTTAAGACGTATCATGTCGCCTTCCGAGTTTGTGGAATATGCGGTTCAGGGCATTGCCGATTCAACGCTTCCCGTGATCATGTATCTTATGACGATATTCTTTTCATCGATGTTGGACAAGCTTAAGCTGGACACCTACTTTGAACTCGCGATAGATGAATTCGATCACTTACTGTTTCTGCTCCCGGCTGCGGTCTTTTTGTTCTGCATGCTGCTTACGACAGTGCTCGGTTCATCATGGGCTATGTACGCTATCGCATTTCCGATAGTTTATTCGCTTATCAAAAACTTTGGAATAGACTTGACAACAGCCATCGCACTATTTGTCGGAGCGATCGCAGGTGCGGGTATAGCAGGCGAGAAAAACTGTGCCTTCACTTTTGAGGCGCTGAACGTCGGCACTACGGTAGGCATAGCGCCGGATGTCGCAAAAAAGCTGCGTCTTTTCTACAGTACGATCGTTTCGATCATCGCATTTGCGCTGTATCTCATTGCGGGAATCATCTGTTTTGGATAAATAAAAAAGAAAAAGCAGCTAAGCGCTGCTTTTTCTTTTTGCAAAGATACCCCGATGTATCATTTCTCAAGCAATTTAATTGGCTTTGCACTGTATACGAACACTACCGCGTCAAATGCTTTTTGCGCATCTACCTTTATTCTCGACGATGCCGAAGAAAGACGCATGATGATCGAATAACTCTCACCCAAAGTTCCCATCTTAAGATGCGAAAGTTCATCGTTGATCGGATCGCTTCCGTCTATATCGGAAAACTGTAAGAGATATCTCTTGTTACCGTAATTGTTTGCCTCTTTTGCCAGAGGATCGTTCGACTTGAATTTATGATCAGCGCGGCCGCTTTTACCGGGCATGTTGCAGTCTGTCTTATAGTAATCCGAGCCGACAACAAAGTAATCTTCGCCGAAAGCTTCTTTCAGATTACCGCCCATATTTGAAGGGAAGAAAGCGTTCTGAGGCACTTTCGCTATGTGGCCGCAATGACCGGTGATAAAGATCGCGTTTCTGGCATTTCCGCCTCTCATCTTTTCAAGATCGCTTATCCATTCCACATTTTCGGCCATGTACTTATCTCTTGTCGTAAAGCCTTCAATACCGTTGTTGGAGCTGTAAACTTCCGAAAGGTTAATTGCCTGATCGAATACGACAGCTGCACGGATAAAGATCTCAGTTTCAATCTCACCGGCTCCGGCATTCAAATATCCGTCTTTTGCTTCTTCAACGGCTTTTCTGTATTCCGATGCGATCTTTTTCTTTTCATCAAAGGTCAGTGAGTCGTCACCAAAAACTTTCTCAAGATCACTTGTGTCGGGCGCCTTGTCAAATTTGTATCTGGAAGCGAAATCGTTTATATACGAAAGTGTTTCTTCATAGGTCTGCATGTCAAAGCCGTAAAAATGAAGCTTATCTTCATCGGAAGCCTTGTCGTTGTAATCTCTCATCCACTCAAGCAATTCTTTTGAAGTCTCGGTCTTATAAATCTTAAAACAGAGTGCTTCAACTGCTTCATCGAGCGTAGTCTTTCCGCCGTTTATATAATCATCGACAGCAAGATATTCTCCGAAAGGTCCTTCAAGAGCGAAGGCTCTGACCTTATCCTGCTCAACCAGATTTTTGAATATCTCGGTCTTTAGTTCCTGAAAATCCGCATTTCCGTGAGTCGCCTCACCAAATCCGATAACCCTTATATTATCTGGGATTGTAAGCTCGTTCACTTCTTTGGCATATTTTCCCGTAAGACCGTTCCCATTTGCGCCGCCGCATCCGCAAAGCAAAGAGCATGCCGTGACTGCGGCCATAAAAAGCGCTGTCAAACCTTTTGTACTATTCTTTCTCATTTCTGTTTCTCCTGTTCTTTCGTTAACCATATGATAGTTTTCATGCAGTTTGATTTCCATCGATGTAACTTACGTATTTCTTACAAATTTGTAACATTTCCGATCATCACGGATCGTATTCACATCTTTCTCCAATAAAAGGTTACATCGCGGCAGTCAAGAAAGCGGACAGAAAATAGTCAAGATTTGGTCAAGAAACGGCGGATATAACAAAAGGAACGGCGATCGCCGTCCCTTTTTATAGTTTAAACTTATATTTGAAGCCGATCATTTGCCTTCTTTTAAAAGGTCTCTGATCTCGGTAAGAAGTTCTTCCGAAGTGGGCTTTGCGGGCTCCTCGGGCTTCTCTTCTTTCTTGACAAGCTTGTCCTTCATCTTGTTGATGGCCTTGATGAAGAAGAAAATGCAAAGTGCGATAAGCAGGAAATCAATGATGTTCTGAATGAAGCTTCCGTATAAAAGAGCAGCTTCTTCTTTAACAACTTCGCCGCCTTCGATGACTGCGGGACTCATGACAAGCTTCTTGGTGGAGAAATCAACTCCGCCTGTAGCAAGGCCCAGAAGCGGCATCAAAATGTCGTTTACAAGGCTTGTAACGATCTTGCCGAAAGCGCCGCCGATGATAACACCGACTGCCATGTCGATAACATTGCCTTTTGCAATAAACTCTTTGAACTCTTTAATTGTTTTTTTCATCTTTTCCTTCTCCTTTGATCAAAAAGTTCGCAATCCTCAAAGCACCCTTTCCGTCAACGCACTTTTTCTGCGCGTCTGAATACATAACCCTTTGTTCGTAGCACTCATCGATTGTGTAAATACAGTGTAGCAGATTACTTATCGTCTCGTCAAAATGCTTTTGCGCATTTCCCGCACTTTTTATTATTTTTTTGCTGTCAAACGTCTCGTTTATAAGGTCCTGATTGTCAGCCATCGAAAAGATGACACTCGGAATACCCATACGGCATAACTCGTAAGTGGTGCTTCCCGCGGCGCTTATGGCATAATCAAAGTTTGCCAAAAAGCCCGGCATATCGGTTATGTTTGACCATATCTTCACGGTATCGGGATGAGATTTTTCAAGATTTATAAGGTAGTCATAGTCCGAAGAAAAGGGTCCCACAAGAATGTTCAATTTGATTCCTTCCTTGGGACTTTCCACGAATCTGTCGGCGACAGTCTTTGCTATGTGCAAAGAATCGGAACCTCCCGTGGATACGAGCACATCATAGGGTGCGTCTTTCTTTATCTCGATAGGTTTTGCGTCGATAAACTCTTTTCTTAAGGGAGCGTAACCGGTTCCGAGGATGAGTTTAGGAAGCTTTACTCCCGCCTTTTTGTAAATACCTTCGTAATCGGTCAGGTCTCCGTATATGTTGTAGTTGATGAGCACATCAACGGGATAGGCGTCTTTGGAATAGTCGTCGAGATAAACCGTCTTAGCGTATTTACCTATTTCTTCAAAGTATAAAGAAGAAAAATAGTATCCGTCACATATTATAAGATCGGGGTTTTCCTGTTTGATAAGAGCGGAAAACTTACCAAGTTCATCGATCGTCTTGTCAAAATCGGTATCAAGCACCGATACGTCAAAGCCTCTTTTGTTGATGAGCTCTTTGGCGTCGCTTTTTGCGCAGACAAACAAGACCGATGCACCCATAGACTTAAGTGCATCGGCTATCGAAAGGCATCTCATAACATGTCCCATCGATACCGTTTTGTTGGCATCGGCTCTTATCAGTACTTTCAAACCGTTACCTCGCGTTCTAATTTTCGGGATAAAACACTCCGGGAACGGGAGTGCGCATGTTTGCATGTGCGTAATCCATCGCACGTTTTAAACATTCGTCATATTTGCAATGCTCAAGCAAACTTACGACAAGCCCAGCAACGCAGCAGTCACCGCTTCCGACGGTCGATACTACTTTTACATCTTTTCCGGGGTCGCTGTCTTTATACATCTTATCGGTTTCAAATGAGTACAGTACCCCGCCTTTTTCACCAAATGTGGCCAGAACGATCGGAATATCGTACATTCCCGATATCTTCTTTACTATTTTTTCCGTCTCTGTGTCATTTTCCGGGATCATTCCCGTGATCTCGCTTAATTCCTCTTCATTGGGCTTTATGGCATAAGGCGACGACTCAAGTCCGAGCAGCAATGCCTCACCCGATGAATCAAGAAGTGTATAGGCTCCTTTCATCTTACACAATGCTATAAGCCTTTTGTAAGCGTCTGAGGGCATACCTTTGGGAAGTGAACCCGAAAAGATGACCCAGTCACCTTCAAAAACGTTCTCAAGAAGAATATTGTATACTCTCGTAAGATCATCTTCTGTGGCGGTAAAACCTGTGCTCTTTTTGTGATGCTCAAGTCCGTCCGACGTGTCCGTGACAGTGGTGTTTTTCCTGGTGGAGCCCTTTACCGTTAAGAATATCGCATTGACTTTGTCATCCTTTATGGTGTTGAAAAGCCTGACATCCTTTATGCCGACAAGTGCAACGGCTGTTGACGGTATACCTGCGCTTCTTAGCGCTCTCGATACGTTTATCCCTTTTCCCGCGGGAATGTTTAACGCCTTCTTTTTGTTCTTTTCAAGATAATCTTTTTCGCTTATCACGACATCGATCGCCGTGTTAAGAGTCACGGTAAAGACAGCCATTTTAAGGAAATACCCTCCAAACGAATCTAAGGAAACACCTTTCGATGTTTCCTTATCATGTAAGTTACATTATTCTTTTACGCTCAATCTCACGAGTGCTCGATTAAGCTTGGCGGTAGCGAGTGCAAAGTCTTTGTCGCTTAAGCCTTCTGTTTTAAGGATGGCTTCAGCTTTTTCTTTGGCCCTCTCTGCCCTTTCTTTGTCTATATCCTCTTTCCACTCCCATGTAGTGGCAAGAAGGTGACAGGAACCGTCCATAACGCTCAACATTCCGCCGATACAAGCGGCATGTCTTTCGGTTCCGTCTTCAAGTCTTATGAATGCTTCGCCCATACCAAGCGCGGTCACATAATTGATGTGCTCCGCAAGGATGGCTACGTCACCTGTAATGGAACGGCACTTGACGCGCTCGATATTACCTTCGTACAACAGGCCGTCCGGTGTACCGATACGTATCGGAAATGTCTTCATAGACGACCTCCTTTACTGTTTCTTGGCTTTTTCGAATACATCGTCGATCGTACCTGCCATTAAGAAGCAACTCTCGGGAATGTCATCACATTCACCGTCAAGGATCATCTTAAAGCCTCTGATCGTCTCCTTAAGAGGTACATACTTACCTTCAAGACCGGTAAACTGCTCTGCAACGGAGAAACTCTGTGAAAGGAAACGCTGTACCTTTCTTGCACGGTTAACCGTCATCTTGTCTTCTTCGGAAAGTTCGTCCATACCCATGATGGCGATGATGTCCTGAAGTTCCTTATATCTCTGAAGAACCTTCTGTACGGCTCTTGCTACTTCGTAGTGTTCGTCTCCGACAACTTCGGGGGTAAGGATACGGCTTGTGGAATCAAGAGGATCAACTGCCGGATAGATACCCATACTTGCGATATCACGCGACAAAACGGTGGTAGCGTCAAGGTGAGTGAAGGTTGTTGCGGGAGCGGGGTCGGTTAAGTCGTCCGCAGGTACGTATACAGCCTGGATGGATGTAATGGAACCCTTTCTTGTGGAAGTGATACGCTCCTGAAGAGTACCCATATCTGTTGCAAGTGTGGGCTGATAACCAACGGCCGAAGGCATACGTCCGAGAAGTGTTGAAACCTCTGAACCGGCCTGGGTGAAACGGAAGATGTTATCGATGAACAAAAGCACGTCCTGATTTTTAACATCACGGAAATACTCAGCCATGGTAAGACCCGAAAGACCGACTCTCATTCTTGCTCCGGGGGGCTCGTTCATCTGACCGTACACTAACGCGGTCTTTTCGATAACTCCGCTTTCCTTCATTTCGTTGTACATATCGTTACCTTCACGGGTACGTTCACCAACGCCCGTAAAGATTGAATATCCGCCGTGCTCTGTGGCAACGTTGTGGATAAGCTCCTGAATAAGAACGGTCTTACCTACGCCGGCACCGCCGAACAGACCGATCTTACCACCCTTTGCATAGGGGCAGATAAGGTCAACGACCTTAATACCCGTCTCAAGGATCTCTGTCGAAGTTGCCTGATCCTCGTATGCGGGAGCGGGACGGTGAATAGACCATCTCTCCTCGGTTTCGGGTGCGGGAAGATTATCAACCGGATCGCCCAAAAGGTTAAATACACGGCCAAGGCAAGCCTCTCCGACGGGAACCATGATGGGTTCTCCGGTATCTACGGCTTTTGTGCCTCTTACCAAACCGTCTGTCGAGTTCATGGCAATACATCTGACCGTATTGTCACCGATCTGCTGCGCAACCTCGGCAGTGAGCTTAACTCCGTTATTGTCAATTTCAATGGCGTTCAAAAGTGCGGGCAGTTCGTCGTGTCCGAACCTGATATCCAATACAGGACCGGTAACCTGCACTACTTCGCCAATGTGTCTTTCGCTCATTTACGAATCTCCTTTAATATTTTCTCGGGGTATCAAAGACCCTCGGCACCTCCGACTATTTCGGTAATTTCCTGCGTAATGCTTGCCTGACGTGCACGGTTGTACTGAAGATTTAATGTTCCTATCATCTCTTCGGCATTGCTTGTGGCCGATTCCATGGCGGTTCTTCTCGCCGCCTGTTCACTGGCCACACTGTCACATACGGCTCCGAATACGACTCCCGCCATATACTCGGGAACGATCGCATCGAAAACTTCCGTGCTCTCGGGCTCATATAAGATGAGGTTTCTTATCGGTTCGGCTTCAGCCTCATCATCCGTAAGTTCGGATAAAGGTAACACAGGTACAAAATGGGGTTCCTGTGAAAGCATCGATACAAACTCTGTGTAAACAAGTCCTACGGTGGAATACTCGCCGGTCTTGAACTCTTCACATATAAGCCTTGCCACTTCGAAGCAGTCGCCTACGGTCATGGGTGCGATCTCGGCGAACTCTTCGCTCAAAATGTCGGCTTTCCTTCTCTTGAAATATTCAACTGCCTTCTTACCGATGGGAAGAACGGTATATTCTTTTCCCGCGGCATCGGCTTCAAAACATTTGAAGAGGTTGTTGTTGTATCCGCCTGCCAGTCCTCTGTCACCGGCGATAACCACGTAGCAGACCTTCGAGCCTTCGGATGCTTTCGCGTATATCGACGAAAAATCGGTATTTCCGGTAGCTATAGTCTTAAGTGTATCGTACAGTTCTTCAAAGTAAGGACGGCAATTGTCCGAACGTTCTTTGGCTCTGCGCAGTTTGGAGGATGCCACAAGTTCCATCGCTTTTGTGATCTGCATGGTGTTTTCAACACTCTTTATACGCAGCTTCACGGCTTTCATGTTTGCAGCCATAAATTTCCTCCATCCTTTTTATTTTCCGTACTTTAAGTCAACGAATTCTTTGGTGAATCTTTCAAGTGCGTTCTTTAAGTTGTTTTCGGTTTCTTCTTCAAGCTTACCTGTGGATACGATGGCATCCATAGCCTTTGAACCGTCAACGTCGTTATCAAGGAATGCATAAAGCTTTGCTTCGTATTCCTTAACATCCTCAACAGCTACATTCGTTAAGTAGTTCTTTGTAACGGCGTATATGATCGCAACCTGCTTTTCAACCGCGACGGGTGAATTCTGGTTCTGCTTCAAAACCTCAACTATTCTCGCACCCTGATCGAGACGTGCCTTTGTATCGGCATCAAGATCCGAACCAAACTGTGCGAATGACTGAAGTTCTCTGTACTGAGAATAGATAAGCTTTAAGGTTCCGGCAACTTTCTTCATCGCCTTGATCTGTGCGTTACCACCTACACGGGATACGGAGATACCGGGGTTAACAGCCGGCATAACGCCCGAGTGGAAAAGCTCCGTCTCAAGGAATATCTGACCGTCGGTAATGGAGATAACGTTCGTGGGAATATACGCAGATACGTCACCTGCCTGGGTCTCGATAACGGGAAGAGCGGTAAGTGAACCGCCACCGTGTGCTTCGTCAAGTTTTGCCGCACGTTCGAGAAGTCTCGAGTGAAGATAGAATACATCACCGGGATATGCTTCACGTCCGGGGGGACGACGAATCAACAATGAGAGTGCTCTGTATGCTACGGCGTGCTTGGAAAGATCGTCGTAGATAACAAGCACGTGCTTGCCCTTATTCATGAAGTACTCGCCCATGGCGCAGCCCGAATAAGGAGCTATATACTGTAAGGGACTGGCTTCCGATGCGGTAGCTGCTACTACGATCGTATAGTCCATTGCCCCGTTCTTTACGAGATTCTCAACAAGGTTGGTAACGGTTGAACGCTTCTGACCGATGGCAACATAGATACAGATAACGTCCTTACCCTTCTGGTTGATGATAGTATCGGTAGCTATTGTAGTCTTACCTGTCTGACGGTCACCGATGATAAGCTCACGCTGACCACGTCCGATCGGGATCATAGAGTCGATAGCTTTAATACCTGTCTGAAGGGGCTCGAAAACCGACTGTCTTTCACAGATACCGGGTGCCGGGCTTTCAATTGCACGGAACTCGTCTGTGGTTATGGGTCCGTTTCCGTCGATGGGCTGACCGAGTGCATTAACGACACGACCGATCATTGCATCACCTACCGGTACCGAAACAACCTTACCGGTACGCTTAACTGTCTGGCCTTCACCAATCTTCTCATCCGATCCGAACAATACTATCGAAACACTGTTTTCTTCGAGGTTCTGAGCCATACCGAAGCTTCCGTCTTCGAACTCAAGAAGCTCGCCGGCCATTACGTTAAGCAGGCCGCCCGCTCTTGCGATACCGTCACCTACGTTAAGTATCGTTCCGGTCTCGTTTTGCTTTATCGTGTTTTCGTAATATTTGATCTGACTGCGGATGACCTTGGATATTTCTTCGGGTTTTAATTGCATAATCCATCCATCCTTATATAATCGTATTGTTTATACTTGCGGAAATGTCCGACATACGGGTTGCTACCGTACCATCCAACTGCTTTCCTTCAATCTCTACTTTGATGCCCGCAAGCACCGATGCATCCACTTTTGAAATGATGTTTACCGTCTTCTTGGTAGACGCTTCAAGTTTTGCCTTGAGTGCTTTAAGCTGTTCGCCGTTTAATTCAACGGCACTCGTAACATAAGCATCGCAAATATTGTTGTCCGCATTGAAGCGCTTTATGAACTCTTCCAAACAACCTTCGTATTCGTTAAAAATACCTTTTTCGCATAAAAGCTTCAAAAAGTTCTTAAGATAAGGCTCGATACCGTCACCAAATGCCTCATCGATAAGCTTTGTGCGTTCGGTCTTTTTTATGGCAGGTTCGTTTAAGAGTTTCAAGTAATCGGGGTTCTCTCTGAAGATATCCCTGATCTGAAGCATCTGCTCTTTAACAGATGCCGTTAAACCTTCTTCGGCGGCAAGATCGTACAAACTGCCACCGTATACTCCGGCACGTTCTGTCATGATCACGCCTCTCCTACTTTTTCAATAAACTCATTTATCAGCTTATTATGGTCTTCTTCGTTGATCTCACGCTCGATAACCTTGCCGGCAATTTCCATTGCCATGCTGCCGATCTCTTCTTTAATCTCGTTAACCGCTTTACGCTTCTCCTGTTCGATATCCTTCTCGGCTTTTGCCTTGATGGCTATAGCGTTTGCGGAGGCCTCTTTTAAGATCTCATCGCTCTTTGCCGAAGCGGTCTTGGTAGCGTCGGCAAGTATTGCGTTGGCTTTGTCGCGTGCCTCAAGCATGTTCTGCTCATATTCGGCTTTCATTGCCAATGCTTCTTCTTTAGCCTTTGTAGCATCGCTTATCTCTGCGTCGGCTTTTGCTTTACGCTTTTCAAGCACTTCGCGGATGGGCTTAAAAAGAAACTTCTTGATCAGAAACATCTGAAGAAAAAGGTTTAATATCTGCGCTATGAAGTTCCATGGTACGAGTGTTACCAGCTCCTGATAACGGGGAGTTTCTTCACCTGCAGTGAGAAGCACCTTCGATATCGAAAGCATGGCATTTATCAGTTCCTGATGTTCTGCCACTCTTCATAACCTCCTGTTCTTAGTGATGTTTCAATAATTATCCGAGATGTCTCATGAACATACCGGGTGCAACGAATATAAGCAAAAGACCGGTAACGAAACCGTAAATACCTGTTGTCTCTGCGATCGCACAACCAAGTAACATTGTTGATGTTACATCACCCTTACATTCGGGCTGACGTCCGATAGCTTCCAATGCCTTTGAAACCGCATTACCTTCACCGATACCGGGGCCGATACCTGCGATAAGTGCAAGACCTGCACCGATTGCGCATCCTGCAAGAGCTATACCTTTTGCAAGTACTGAATAATCCATAACTGTTTCCTCCTGTTTTAAAAAAACTGTTTCTTTATTTACTTAATCATTCTTCCGCCGCATTGGCGATGTACATTACGGTCAACATACAGAAGATGTATGCCTGCATCACGCCCGTGAACCAGTCGAAGTATACCGACAGTATCGCGGGTAATCCGACATCCAGGATCGGTATGCAAGAAAGAAGCTTTCCGACCGCTCCGGGAATTAGTCCCAGCAATGCTTTGCTTGCAACCGCAAGAGCCGCATAGATAAGTCCGTTAATTACTATACCCGATAAAATGTTACCGAAGTGACGGCAAGCCAAGCTTATGGGTGTAGCAAGTTCCGAAAGAACGTTGAACGGGGTCATGACCGCAATGGGAGTCGTGAAGCCTTTTAGGTAACCTCCGACACCGTTGGTCTTTATCTTCTGGGCGGTTATCATGGTAAATACCACGATGGCCCATGCAGCTTCTGTACTTAAATCTGCCGTGGGACTCCTAAGTCCCGTAAGGCTTATGAGGTTTGACACCAAACTCGTCGAGAACAATGCCGCTACAAAGGGAACCATGTACTTGAACTTGGGGCCCATGTTTCCGACCACGAAATTGTCGGCCGCTTCCACGAGCATCTCCGCAAAGGCCTGTCTCTTACTTATGTTCTCAACTTTTAAGTCGTGGGTAAGCCAAATGCAAAGACCCGTAATGAGTATCATTACTATCCAGCTTACGACAAGCGTTTCGTTTATCTGGAGTCTTCCGAGTATCGGTATGTCAAACGGGAACTCATAAAATATCTTGGCACCGTTAACACTGATTTCCATCTTGCTTTACGTCCACCTCCTTATTGATAGTTATTTTCGATTTGATGATACCGACCAATTTGATCCCGGCACTTGGGAACAAAAGCGGCAAAAAGCCTGCCACCCAGAAAAAGCACGGAGCGGCAAGAGCTGCTATAAGCCATACAACCTGAAGTAACATACGACGGGAAAAGCTTAATTTCATAAGCGATCTCGCACGCTTTTCGTCCTCCTCGGACGCAACTTTCTGAACGGTTACCGCCATTAAGAAGAAATTGAGAACTGCGACGATAAATCCGCCCACGCCGCCCAAAATGACGGTGTAATCAAAAGGTACCGTATCGGGAATGAACTTACACAGCACAAAGAACAAAATGAACATAACGACCGTACCCACTCCGGTATAGATCGCAATATTCATTGTTTCTTTCTTGACTGCCGGTTGAAGTTTTCCCATAAAAACGACTTACCCCTAATGTTTATTAAATGAAACCTTGGGTTTCTTTTCTTTTTTCTGACGGTTGATCACGGATAAATAGAATTTGTAAGCGGTCATGAAGGATGCACCGATACCGAGGATAAATCCTATTATGTAGATCCAGGGACCAATTGAAAAACGGTCGCACAAAAACCAGCATATACCTACGCATACAAGCATCGGCATAATAAACGACAGTCCAAGCTGCGTTAACAAAGTCAGTTTTTGCGCTATCTCACGCCATTGTTTCATAAATGATCCTGCAAGAATATGATGTAAAATATCCCAAAACCACAAAGGATTGTATCAGATAATCATTTAATAATCAATGGATATATATTATATAATAAGTAAAAATCTTATACATTGTACAGTGCACCGATTAACCGCTTATTTTCCATAAGAAAGGTATCTGTCCATATCTTCAAGAACCATCTTCGAATTCTCCATAAGTTTGTTCTCGTCGGAAATTACTTCCCCGGTGGGCGCATAGGTGTAAATGAAGGTCGGAATACCGTAATTTTCCAGCTTTAAATGTCCCTTGTGCGCTTTAAGCAGCGTATCTATATTCACGACATTTATCTTTGCATCGGGCTTAAAGGAGAAAGAAACCTCTCCGAATTTGCCCTTTATATCCGAGATGTAAAGGGAGTTTGCGATGATCTTAAGGTCCGCGATCTTCAAGAGATTGACCGCGCTTTCCGGAAGTTTTCCGAAACGGTCCTTGAGTTCGTCGGCCATTTCCTTTACATCATCGTGGTTTGAAAGGCCCGCAATACGTTTGTATGTATCCAGCTTTTGAAGCTCGTTTAATATGTAATCGGGGGGAATGAACGCATCCACGTCAAGGTCGATGGTTGTCGAAAACTCTTCTTCCTCCACTATTCCCTTTTGTTTTTGAACGGCTTTGTTCAAAAGTTTGCAATACATGTCGTAGCCCACGGCTTCCATATGACCGCTCTGGCTCTTTCCGAGAATGTTTCCGGCGCCACGTATCTCAAGATCCTTCATCGCTATCTTATAGCCGCTTCCCAGGTCGGTGAAATCCCTTATGGTCTGAAGTCTCTTCTCGGCTATCTCTTTAAGCGACTTGTCGCGTTTGTACATAAGGAACGCATACGCGGTCCTGCCCGAACGTCCCACGCGGCCTCTTAACTGATAAAGTTGCGAAAGTCCCAGAGAGTCGGAGTCGTGAATGATCATGGTGTTTACGTTGGGAATGTCTATACCGGTCTCGATTATCGTCGTAGCCACCAGCACGTCGATGTCGCCGCGGATGAAATCGTACATTATCCTCTCAAGTTCGGATTCTTTCATCTGACCATGGGCAAAAGCAACGGTGGCTTCAGGCACGAGTTTTTGCACCGCTGCCGCGGCGTCCGCTATGGAGTTGACTCTGTTGTATACGTAGTAGACCTGTCCGTTACGTGAAAGCTCTCTCGTGATCGCCTCTCGCACCATCTCATCGTTGTACTCAAGCACATACGTCTGGATAGGAAGTCTGTCCGAAGGCGGCTCCTCCAGAATGCTCATGTCTCTTATGCCCACAAGGCTCATGTGGAGCGTTCTGGGGATGGGTGTCGCGGTGAGTGTCAGTACGTCCACGTCTTCTTTTATCTGCTTGATCTTTTCTTTGTGGGTAACGCCGAAACGCTGCTCCTCGTCTACGATCAAAAGTCCCAGGTCCTTAAAAGAAAGATCGTTTGACAAAAGCCTGTGGGTTCCGATCACTATGTCCACCGTGCCTTCTTTTACGGCTTTTATGATCGCGGTCTGCTTGGACTTTGGAACAAAACGGCTTAACAGTTCTATCTTTACAGGAAAATCCTTCATTCTTTGAACGAAGGTGTTGTAATGCTGCTCGGCCAAGATGGTGGTGGGCACCAAAAGCGCCACCTGCTTGCTGTCCTGAACGGCTTTAAATGCCGCTCTTATGGCGATTTCGGTCTTTCCGTAACCTACGTCACCGCATATGAGACGGTCCATGATCTTGGGACTCTCCATATCGGCTTTCGTGGCCTCTATGGCATCAAGCTGATCCGAGGTTTCCTCGTAAGGGAAAAGCTCCTCGAACTCCGTCTGCCAAGGGGTATCTTCGGAAAATCTGTGGCCTTCGCGGCTGCTTCTTTTTGCATACAGTTCCACAAGCTCGTTTGCGATGACGTCCACCGCTTCGCGAACCTTTGAAGTCGTTTTTGCCCACTCCTGTGTGCCGAGTTTGTTTATCTTCGGTCTTCTTCCGTCGGCGGAAGAATATTTCATAACAGTGT
>JAEEGK010020523.1_pt1 | contig 14046 bp, 11 predicted proteins | sample 8958771 | NCBI WGS metagenome assembly JAEEGK01 (sample SAMN16246547, study PRJNA631951) | gut metagenome | biome: gut microbiome; feature: rumen; material: SC-attached | host: Bos | place: Iran: Karaj | collected 2018-10
CAAGTCCTATGAATATAAAAGACTTACAAGCCAGATTTAAAAGAATTAAAAACACTGTCATGAATCTAAAGAAAGTAAATCATTATTATTATTATATTAAATTTAATAACATTTATAGAGCAATGAAACACTCCTTTTATCTTTAAATAATAATTCACTTGTGCTAAAAAGAAATAATAATAATAATAATAAATTTAAAAAAATTATTATTAATATAAATAATAATTCATCAAAATTAAAAAATATAAATGATTATAAAGAACGTTTATATAAAATTTCAAATTTAGTTAATAACGATGAAAATTTAAATAATAATAATTTAATGAATAGTATTAATGAATTAGAAAATAAAAAAAAATTAATAGATAATATGAGTATTAATGTTACAAATTTTCAAAATAATCAAATGAATGCATTTAATAATATTTTAAAAAGAGATAATGAAAATTTAAATCCACAAGATAAATTAGCTCAAATGAAAGCAAAATTAAGATTATTAAAAGAAGCAAATTTATTTAATAATAAAAATTAATTTTTTTATAAATATTATAATTAATAATATATTTTATAAATATTTTTTTAATTAACATTTTTATTTAAACTTTTTTATTTAAAATTTTATTTTATTTCAAAATTATTAAATATATTTAATGAAATCTTTTAAATATAATATAAATTTTAATTATTATTAAAATAATAAATTAAATTTATAATAATAATATTAAATAGATAATTTAAATAATTTATAAAAAATATTTTTACATAATAATAATTATGGATATTGATTTTCCATTGAGACAAATTAAATTTTATCTAGGATTGCAAGTTTATTATTATGAATATATAAATAAAAACAAAACTAAATATTATTATATTAATTCAAATTGGTTTGATAATTGGAAAAAATACATTGATTATGATTATATAATAAAATTTTGTTTGCAATACAAACAATATTTTAATAGTTTAGAAGATATAAACAATTTTACTTTTGATGAAAAATATAAAGATAATAATATTATTCCTACAAAAATTAATAATTTAGAAATAATAATTGATTTAAATTCTTTTTTGAATGATGGAAATCTTGAAAATCCAGATAATATAATAATTAATCTAGAAAAAAAAGATAATAAAAAATTATTTTCGTTTGTAACAGAGGGAACATGGAATTTATTAAAGAGTGAATATAGTTTTGATATTGAAATACCTTGTATAATAAATAATAATAAACGAACTTTAATTTATTTGAAATATAAAGATAATTTACAAGACTTTCCTATATATTATTATAATAAATTTCAATTATTTGGAAAAATTTTAAAAATCGCAAAAGCAAATAAATTAGAAATTATGAATATTCCAAATAATATTGAATTAAAAAATATAAATTTATTTTTTATATCTCTTAAGGATTTTAAAGATAACAAAAAAGATATTAAAAAATGTAAAAAAAATCAAATTACATATAATAATTATTATGACAATTACAAATATTATGAAGATGCTGAAAAATATATTTTTTATTGTGAATTCATAAATATAATAGAATTAAATAATAAAAATAATAATATTATTAAAAAACCATCATTTGAAAAAAAATATAGTAATAAAGGAATGGTTGGATTTCCAAATATAGGAAATACATGCTATATGAATTGCGTTTTACAATGCTTTAATAATAATAAATTATTTATTAAATTTATATTGAGTAATAATTTTAAAATTAATACTAATAATTTATTAGGATCAAATGGAAAAGTTTTACAAGAAATTATAAAACTTTTTCAAAAAATATATCAATCTAAAAACAATATTTTAAGTGAAGATTTAATAAGTAATATGAAAAGTTTAAAAAAAGAAATAGCAAATGTTAATATAATATTTAAAGATTATAATCAGCATGATGCTTTACAAATTTTTCAAGTATTAATTGACATAATTCATGAAGATTTAAATGAAATTGATATAAAACCTATGATATTAGATCAAAGTCTATTTGATTCTAAAAATGATGTTAAGACAAATATGATTTATGAAATAATATGGGAAAATTTTAAAGCTAGAAATAAATCGTTTATATTTGAACATTTTTATGGCACGTCTCAAACTAAATATCATTGCTTAAAATGTAAAACTGATATATATAGATATGAATTATATAATATATTATCTATTCCAATTAGAATTGGAAAAAATGGATCATCAATTTATAATGATAAATATATATGTATTAATATTGTTATTATTTTTTATGAATTAAATCTCAATAAAAATCCTCTTAAATTTATTTTTTATTTGGATACAAATTTAAAAGATAAATATAAAATTAAAGATTTATATGAAAAAATAAAAGAATTATTTAATATAAATATAAAAACTTTTCAATTATTTAATAATCAAAAAAAAGAATTATTAAAGTTAAAAGAAACTATTGATAGATTAGAGAATTTTCCAATTTATAATATTTTAGAAAAATATAATTTATTAGAAAATTTAAAACATATTGATATTTTATTATTTGAAGATAAAGAAAATAATAATAATAATACAAAATCTTTAAGTTTATTAATCAATAATAAAATAAATCAATTAGGTTTAGAAAAATTAATTGAAAATTTTAATAACATTAAAAAAAATAATATAAATGATTTAAATGATAATGTAGATATGAAAGAGAAACCGAAAGAAAAAAGAACTTATATATATTATTTATCTAATTATAATTATGGAGAATCTTTATATGAAGAAAATATTAATAGTTTAAAATCTGATTATTATCCAAGAATATTATTAACAGAAAAAGAAGATTTTAAAGATATTTATGATGAAATAATTAATTTATATAAAAAAGAATTAAAAATAGATAAAATAAAATTAGAAAAAGATATAAATGATGCATTTAATAAAAAAGATAATTTTGAAAATTTTTATAACAAAAAGAGTATTAAATTTATTTCAAAGAATGATTTATCTGCAAGTAATCTTTTTTTTCAAAATACTTTTTTGAATAATAAAGAGGATAAAATAAAAGATTATCAAAATTATTATTATGAACAAATTGGAGAAAATTCCTTATTAAAAAAAAATTCTAATTTAAGTTTTATATTATGTTTAAGAGTAATTGATTCATCTAAAAATGAATATCAAATACCTTTACCTTATAGTTCAGATGAAAATTTAACTAAAATGTTAGATTTACAATCAATTCTACCAGAAGATTCAGAATATGATAATAAAAAATTAGAGATTATTTGGATAAATCAAGAATATTTTAAAAAATTAAGTGCTTATTATAAAGAATCTATAATTAATATAACTAATCCAAATGAAGATTTTAAATATAATTTACATTTAAATGATTGTTTTAATTATTATGTAAGCACAGAAATTAATAAAATATTTTGTTCAAAATGTAATAATGATGAAGATGTTCAAAAAATTAGTAAATTATATATGATTCCAGATATATTTATTATACATTTCAGAAGAACTGAAAATAATGAAAAAGATGAACAGTTTATAGATTTTGATTTAAATAATGTTTCTTTTGATAAATATATAGAAAATGAAAAGTTTAAAAATAGAAAATATGAATTAATAGGGATAATAAATCATACAGGAGGTTATTATGGAGAAAATAAAATATATTCAGGACATTTTACATCATTTAATAAAAATTTTATAGATAATAATTGGTATATGTTTAATGATTCAATTATTAAACCAATTTCTCCAGATAAAATTAAAACAAAAGATGCTTATATTTTAATATATCAAAATAAAAATATTAAATAATTTTAATGAATTATTTATTATTAAATATTTTAAAATAATAATTAATAATTAAAATTAAAATGAGCAATATTCATACTTTTGAAGATTCAAATAATGAAAGAAATAGAAATTCAGGAAATTACATTTATCAACCTGCAAATATTCAAAATAGTAATGATTATAATAATAGTTCATCAGCAGATGTAAACATAATTAATAGTAGTTTATATAAATTAAATAAATTTTGCACAATTATAATAACAATCAATTTTATAATATTTTTTGGTGAAGTAATTTATTTTTATGCTTTAAAAAAAAATAAAATATGGACATGTATTTTATATATTTTCGGAGGTAAATTTACCCCAGCAATAATAAAAGATCATCAATATTGGAGACTAATAACTTCAATATTTTTACATGCTTCGATTTATCACATATTAATGAATAGTTTAAGTATAGGTTTTATAGGATATTTTACAGAAAAGGTATTAGGATTAAAAAAAGTAATAATTTTATACTTTTGTTCAGGAATATATGGAAATATTTTAAGTGTACCTATTCAAAAAACATCAGTTGGTGTTGGAGCTTCAGGAGCAATAATGGGGTTTTCAGGATTTGTTATGATTTATTATATATTTAACTTATATAAAATGTCTCAAAGAAACCGAAATTTTTTTATTTATTTTTTTGTTATGACTTTAATAAATTTATTTGGAAACAATATGTCAAGAGATGGTAATATAGTTGATAACTATGCTCATTTAGGAGGATTTATAGCTGGAGTAATAATAAGTTTATTTTTTTATAGTAATCAAATAAATTATAATTATTTTTCTCAAAATATGATTAAAAAATTAAAAATTTTATCTATTATTTATTTAATTTTGACTCCTATAATTTCTTATTGCTATTTAAAACATATTAATTTACCCATTAATACTTTAGCTAAATGTTAATGAAAAAATAAATAATATAATTAAATAGCTTATTTTTATAAATATAATAATAATAATTAATTAAAATATTTAAATAATAAATTTAAAGATTATATTTTTTATAACACTATTAAACTTCAAATCAAATATAATAATATAAAATTTATAATATTTAATATTAAATATATTTAAATATTTTTTCATTTATATATAATATTTATATTATAATATATAAATGACTTTAAATGTTTAATAAAATTTCATATTTATAAATTGCTATTTTTACAAAATGATTTAACAAATAATTTATCATCATATAAATCATTAAATTTTAATTTATTTCCCAAATTGTAATTTATTAGTTCAAAATTATTATTACTATTATTTAAATTAATTTCATTTTGATATTGTAAATCCTCATCTAAATATTCTTCATGTGAGTTTGTATTAGTTTCATTATCATTATTATTATTATTAAATTCATTATAATTATCATCTTCATTATTATTTTTATTTTTCGTTCTGCTATTACTATTTTTATTTTTAATTTTCCAATTTTTATTTTTTACAATTTTTGGATGTTTAAATAAGAAATAGCAAATAAAATTTTGGCTAATTTCATAGAATTTCTTCATATAATTTTCTCCATCTTTAATTTTAATTTTTTTTAACAAAAATTGATAATTAGGTGAATTTAAATACTGAGAATAAATTTCTGAATAGCTGCTTTTTAATATTTTATCTATTTCTCTATCTTTTAAACTTAATAAATACATAACTAATTTTTTATTATTTTCTATATCATATGATTTATATTTACTACTTATTGGTTCTTTTAATAAAATTTGATATATTTTTCTATCTATTAATTTTTTATTTAATTTAATTGATACAGTTGATGTTAATTTATTATTAAATTTCAAAAATTTTTTTAGCTTTTTTTTATAAAAAAATTTTTTTTTTATTTTTGAATTTAATGTTTCTAATAAATATTTATGAAAATAAGGTTTAATTTTACGTCGAATACTATCTGGATCATTTTTTCTTTTTAAAATGTTTATTTTATTTAAATTAATTTTATTTTTATTTTTTTTAATTATAGATAATTTAATTTTTTTTTTCTTTACCTTTTTTATAAGAAAAATCGCCTGTTTATTTATTAATTTATTATTATTATTATTATTATCATTAATATTTTCATTTCTATTGCTAATATTGTTTATATTATTATTATTATTATCTTCATTACAACTTCCTTTCGTTGAAATATTTTCTTCTTTATTTTCAACTTGATCGTAAATTTTAACTGTTACATTTAATTCTTCTTCGTCTTCGATGTTCATTTCATTATTATCAAATGTAAGAATTTTTTCAACATTTTCTATTTTTAAATTTTCTTCTATTTCTTCTTCATTTAATATTTTATCTTTTTCACTTAAACTTGTTATATTATGAGGATTATTCATTTCTTCTAAACTTGAAAAACTTTCTTTTAATTTTGTATCGATGGAAACTTCTTTCAATCCATAAAGAATTTCAAAATCGGATTTGTCTTCTAAAAAATTTGTTTTTGATAAATTAAATTCTAAAGCTTCTTCTTCTGGATTAAAAAAAAAAGATATTGAATCATTTTCTTTCATGTTTTTTAGTTTATATATTTTGAAAAAATAAAAAAATAATAAAATAATAATTTATTATTATTTTAATTTAAATTATAAATTTATAATTTTATTATAAAATTTGTGTTTGTTTTTTTTTTTGAATAAATTTTAAATATTTATATTTTAATATATTAATATTTAATAATATAATAATAATAATAATAAAATGTAATAAATATTAATTTATATTTTTGATGCTATTGTTATTTTTTTTTCTTTATTTTCTAATATTACTATATTATTATTTTTATATTTTATATCTATTGATATTAAATTATTAGAATTATTTTCAATAATATTATTATTATTATCTTCTTCATTCTCATCATCATTATTTAAATTTAATTTATTTGATTTATCTACTATATCTTTTATATGACCTGCAATATTATTTGGAAAATTTTCACTTTGTTCAAAAATCATTCCTAAATCATCTATTATAACATAAGGATTTATATTATTATTATTATTTGAAATATTATTTTCAACATTTGGTTCCATAATAAATTTAAATAATAATAATAATAATAAAAATTATTAAAAAAAATTAAAAATTATTAAAATTATAATAACTTATATTTAATAATATAAAATTATAATTAATTCAAGGATGTAAAATAAATATAAAATAAAAAAAAATGGAAATTCACATGCCTGAAGATCTTCACCATAAAGGAAACGAAAAAGAATCTCATGTTATTTATAAAAAAGGAATGAAAGATGCTTTAAAAAAACCAGATTTATCTAAAAATAGACAATTTGATAGACATTCTGGAACTGGAAGAGGAAAAGAAATATCGAAAGGTGGTTCAGGTGGAAAATTTACTTGGGATGGAAAAGTTAATGATTTACAAAGAGAAGCATATGAAAATGATGAAAATGATTATGATAGAAAAGAACCAGGAGACATTAAAAAAGATTTTAATAAATAATGTGAGTATAAAAATTATATATTTTATATATATATAAAGTATATATATCGAGTTTATATAAAGTTATTTATTGGGTAGTTAATTAATAAAAGTTAAATATAATTATTTTAATAATATTAAAAAAGGGTAAATTAAATTATATGTTTTATTTAATTTTTTTATTTTTTTTTATTTTTTTTGTTTATTAAAAAATCTACTTTTTTAAATAAATTTGGAAAATATTTAAAATATAATAATATTATTATGTTTTTTTATAAATTATAAAATAATATATTATCAAAATTTTATAAATAAATATTAAAAAATATATATATAATTCATAAATATAATAAACATTTAAAAATATATAAATATATAATTTTAATCAGAATATGAATCATCATCATCACTATCATAATTTTTTTTCTTTTTTTTTTTCGATTTACTTTTTTTATTTTTTAATTTTTTCTTTTTTTTCTTTTTATATGAAGATGATTCATCTTCGCTTTGACTTTCTTCTTCACTTTCACTTTCGCTTTCATATTTTTTTTTATTTTTTTTATTCTTTTTTTTCTTTTTTTTATTTTTTTTTTCAGATTCTTCATCTTCTTCTTCTTCTTCTTCATCTTCTTCTTCATTTTTTTTCTTTTGCATTAATTTTGGTTTATATTTAGTATTTACTTTAAAAGGTTTTAAATTTATTGTTCCTGAACTAAAACTATCTTTTTCAAATGAAATTTGTCTAGGATCTTTATTATCAATGTTATTTATATTATTATTATTATTAAAATTATTATTATTATTATTAATAAAATTATTATTATTATTAAAATTATTATTATTATTATTGAAATTATTATTATTATTGAAATTATTATTATTATTGAAATTATTATTATTAAAATTATTATTATTAAAATTATTATTATTAAAATTATTATTGAAATTTCCTTCATTATTTTGTAAATTTTGAGGTTGTAAATTACTTTTTAAATAATTAATATTATTATTATTATATTGAATATTATTATTTGGTGTAGAATCATACATAAAATTATTTTTATTTCCGATCATATTATTATTATAATTATCAGCATGTAAATTATAAATATTATTCATTCTTCCAATCGGAGGTAAAATTAAATTTTTTTCATCTTGCATCATTAATTCTTCTTCTTTTCTTTCTTTTTCATCTTCTATTTTTCTTTTTTGATCAATATCAATTATTCTTTGGTCTATAATATCAGGTAAATTTTCTAAAAATTGAGGAATTTCTTCTTCAACTTTATCAATATCAACATCTTCACCATCAACAATTTTTTTCAAAGACATTTGTAACTTTTTATTACCACCTGCTTCAAGAGCATATCTAATACTTTCGAAATTTAATTTTTGACGCATTTCAAGTTGATCTAATTTATTTTGAATGTCATTTCGTATATCACGAAAACTATTTTTTATATATGCTAAATTAGCTCGAACTTTGAAATTTTCACTTTGCAATTGTAAAGCAATGTGATTTGGAATTGAATTTATGAATTCATCTGCTTCTTCTTGAGCAGGAGTTTTTTGTTTTAATAAAGGATTATTTGGAATTTCTTTATTAACGAAAATTACATTATTATCTTTTTGATTTTGATTTTGATTATTAATATTATTATTATTATTATTATTATTATTTTTTATACTTTTTCTTTTATTATTTATATTTTTTGTTGTTTTTGAAGCCATACTTGAATAATCATTAAAATTTTTTAATTTTGGTTCACCATTTTCATCTAATTCTTCTTCCTCTTCTTCTTCTTCTTCTTCATAATCAGAAGATGAAGAAGAATGTTTTAATTTTTCTCTTGCTTGTTCTAATTCATATTTTATTTGTTCTCTTCTTTTTCCACGTTTTAAATCATATTCTTCATCAATATCATTACCTTGTAAATTTTTTATCAAATTTTGTACATTATTATTATTATTATTATCATTATTATTTTTATTATTATTCAAAGAATTTAAAATCATTTGTTGGAATTTATTTGAATCATCATCATTTTTTTTTTCAATATTTCTTATTTTCTCTTCTAAAACTTGAATTTTTAAATTTTCAGGGTTAAAATTTCTTCTCGTTTCATAACCATTATTATTAAAATTGCTATTCAAAGTTTTTTCATTAGGATCCATTGTTTTTTTAAAAGGTATTGTAACACTTTGAGCTAAATTATTATTATTCATTGAATATAAAGTTTTAGGAATAGGAAACGCAGTGCTATTATTATAATTAGATGATGCTGGTGTTGGTGCTGCAAATGGAACATTATTATTATTATTTATATTATTATTAATATTAGTATTACGTAAATTGTTTTTGAAAACAGGAACACCAGAATTCCATGTTCCAAACCCGAAATTATTAATATTTCCTACATAAAATCTCTTTGAAATTGTGTCCATATTAATTTTTTATTTATTTATTTAAATATGTTTTTTGTTTTAATAATAAAAAATTAAAACAAATGTTTTATTAAAAAATTAAAAAGAAAAAAATATAAATATTTAATTTAAATTAAATATTTATATAAATTAAATGTATAAATCAAATCTTTCATCTACTGGATTAGTTAATATTAATAGTAAGAATAAAAAATAATATAATTTAATAGATATTTTTGATAAAGATGATATTAAAATTTTTTTTAATCCAACAAAAATCGAACCAACTAAAACTAAAATTTTATCAAAACAAAAAGAAAAAGAAAAAAAACAACCAGAAACACCAATTAAAATAATAAATAATGAATATGCAAGTAAATCCGAATTAATAGAATATTTAATAGACACAATTTCAAATCATTTTCATATTGAAAATGATGTAGTAATGATTAAATGTGTTGATTGGTTAAAAAATCAATTATATGATTCTATTATGTATAAATCTGATGATATGTCTATTCAAAAATACGAAGAATTAAAAAGTAAAAATAAAGATATGAAATATGTTGTAAGTTGGATAGATGAATTTAGTAATATAAAAGTAAATGATACAGAAAAAGAACAATTCAAGGAAAATATTAAAAACTTAGAAAATAAAAATGTTTTAAATGTTAAAGATATAAAAACAATAATTGAAAATAATGATAATAATAATTTATCAAAAAAATCTTCAAAAAAAATAAATTCTAACAACGCAAACATAACAATATATTCATCATATATAAACTTCCCTTCAGAACTAATAGATGATATAGAAGACCCCTCATTTGATATATTCTCTCTTGAATCATATATATCTCATAACACATTACCATGCATATCTATATATGTTTTTAACTTATATGGTTTTTATACTTTAATAAATTATAAAACATTCGAAAAATTTATAACAAAAATTGCGAAAGGTTATATTCATTCTAACCCTTATCACAATGACATTCATGCTGCAGATGTTACTCAAACATGTATGATGTTTTTTCAAAATGGTAATATTAATAATATTTTAAATCTTGATAAATATAATTTATGTTCTTTATTTCTCAGTTGTATGATACATGATTATAAACATCCAGGATATACGAATAATTTTTTATCAAATTCTAATGATGATCTTGCTATTATGTATAATGATAAAAGTATTTTAGAAAATTTTCATATAGCTCAAACATTTGAATTAATATATTCTAATGAAAAATATAATATATTTAAAGATCTTAATAAAAACGAAACGAACACAATTAGAAAAAAAATAATTAATTGTGTTCTAGCAACAGATATGGTTCATCATGCGAAATTATTTACATTTTGTAATATAAATATAACAAAATTTTCAATAAATGAAGGAAAAAATGTAGAAAAAATTTTTGATAATTTAACTTCAATTCAAATAATTGAAAAACAACAAGAATTTATGGATTTATTAATTCATTCATCGGATATTAGTAATCCAACAAAACCATTTAATATATATATGAATTGGGCCAATAAAGTAATGAATGAATTTTATAGACAAGGTGATAAAGAAAAAGAAATGGATTTACCTGTGAGTTTTTTATGTGATAGGGAAAGTACAAATTTACCTAAAGGTCAAATTGGTTTTATTGAAGGAGTTGTTTTACCTTTTTATTTGAGTATTATTAAATTCTTTCCTTTGTTGAAATTCACGGTTGATAATTGTCAAAATAATAAAAAATTACTTTTGGATATGATGAAAGATGAAGAGGAAAAAAAAGAAGATAATAAAGATGAAAATAAAAATAATAATGATAATGATGATGAGAAAAAATTTAATATTATTCATATAAAAAGTTTGAAAATTAAAAATGAAAATGAAGAGGATAAAAATTCGTTTAAAGATGAATAATGTAAATAAAAAAGTTAATAAAAATAATAATATTATAAATAAAAAGAAGAATTTAATAAAAATATTAATAATAATGAAGAATTATGTAAAAATAATTAATCGTAAAATAACAAAAAGTTAAAATTTGTATTATTAAATATTTAAAATTTTTATAAATATTCTATTAAATTTAAATATTATTAATATAAATTATTTTTAAAAATAAAATATAAATGTTAAATGAAAAACCAAATTTAAATGAAAAATATAAACAATATTTAAATAATATAAGTCAATTAAATCAAAACATTCAAAATAATAATTCAATAAATTCTATTTCATTCAAAAACAATAATAATTTAAATATAAATAATAACAATTTCAATAATAATAATAATATAAATAAAAATCCTCAAAAAAAAAACATTCAAAAACAAACAAATACAACATCAAAAAAAACAACAAATAAAAAAAAATGGTATCCAGGTCAAATTCCAAACAAACATATAAAAAAACAAAAAAATATAAAATCATATACAACAGACACATATCATTCAAATAAACCAACATTTAATCTAAACACAACAAACCCAAATTCAAATGGTTTATTTGACCCAAATTTAAAAAAACACGAATTAGATACCTATCCAAAAAATAATTATGTTATGCATCGAGTTAATAATAGTAATAATTTATCAAAATATTCAAAAGAAAATAAAGAAGAATTATTACGATTATTAAAAGTTCCTCCACCAAAAATAAATAGCAATTTAAATTTAAATATTAATTTTGATAAATATGAAGCTATGATTAAATCATTAGAAGATCAAATTGATTATGAGAGAATGTTAAGAAAAGAAGAACATAAAAATTATATTGATAAAAAAAATGAATATGAAGAATATAAAATTAAATCTTTAACTGGAAATTTTAATAATTATAAAAATAAAAAAGTAGGAAAAAGAGCGAAAAGTGCCTTTAGAGTTTATTATCCAAAAAATGATAAAAAATATTTAAATAATAATAAATATAATGAAAAGATTAAAAAAATTAATAATAAAAGTATGTCTAAAATGAATGCTGAAGATATTATTAAAAGAAATGCAAGATTATTTGCAAAATCGGCTGAAAAAATGATTGATAAAGATTTCGAAAAAATTTATAAAAATTTGGAAGAAAAACCGATTAGTTTAGTATTATCTAAATATAAAAAAAAAATTAATAATAAAAATAATAAAATTAAAAATAATAATGATAATAATAATAATAATGGTAATAATAAAGATAATAATAATAATAATGTTAATAATAATGATAATAATAATATAATTGAAAATAATAAATCAAATGAATTATTAACACTTGATAATAATAATTTAATAAAAAATGAAAATGTTTCTGATTATAATAATTTTTATGAAGAATCTGATAAACTTAAAAATAAAATAAATAAATATGAAAATTATAATGAAATTGTTGATGAATATAATAAAGAAAAAAATATTATGTATAATCAAATTGAAAATACAATTAATAAATATAATGATCCAAATTATAAACCAAATAAAAATAAAAATATTAATAATAACAATATTAATAAAGAAAAAATATTATCAAAAAACAATAAAGAATTTCAAACAAAAAGAGATAAAATAAATGAAGAAATAATAGATGATTTATTATATGAATTAGTTTATGAATTAGAAGAAATAGAAAAAGTTCAAAATAAAATTAAAGATGAACAAAAATTAAAAAATTTTGTTACAAATTATATTCCTTATATCAATAATATAAAAGAACAAGAAATTAATTTAATTAAAAAATTAAATAATGATAATAATGATAATATAAATGAAATTAATAATATAAAAAATGAACCAAAAAAAAATAATAATAGATATGAAAATAATTTAACAACAACCAATGAAAATATTAAAGATGATATTATAAATCCTTTTGATATTAATTTTAATAAAAAATTAATACCATTAAAAACAGATAACAATATTGATGAAATAGACAATTATTTAAATAATAATTATCATTATAAAAATATTTTAGATCCAATAATAAAATATAAAATTGAAGAAAATAAAAATAATTTTTATAATTATATGAAATTAAAAGGAAGTTTTTATTTTCCTAATATTTTTAAAATATATGATGATACTGTTAATGAAGAAAGTAATAAAATTTTAGAAGAAGAATTAAATTATTGTGTTAAACAAGTCAATGATTTTGTTGGAGATTTATATAAAGAAGAAATTATCAAAATTCATTCTAATAAATAATTTAGTAATTTTAAATAATAAATAAAATTAATATGAAATTGTAAATATTTATTTTTAAATAATAATAAAAATTTAAAAATATCTTTTAAATTTTTTTTTTAATTTATTTTTTGGGGATTGGGGATTGGGGATTGGGGATTG
>JAEEGK010020525.1_pt1 | contig 14045 bp, 3 predicted proteins | sample 8958771 | NCBI WGS metagenome assembly JAEEGK01 (sample SAMN16246547, study PRJNA631951) | gut metagenome | biome: gut microbiome; feature: rumen; material: SC-attached | host: Bos | place: Iran: Karaj | collected 2018-10
TAAATATTGAAGAAATGAATGTGAACGTAATTGTAGAAAACAATAAAAAAGAAGAAACAAACTCTAATAATAAAACGGAACATGTAAACGAAAATGATACTAATCAATTTATTAAAGAAAAAGATGATAGTAATCAAAGTAATAGCGAGGAAATTAAAATTAAAAATAAAGACATTAAAGATATTAATGAACAAGATGATAATAATCAAAATAATACTGAGGAAACTAAGATTTTAAATATAGATACTAAAAATGCTAATGAACAGAATGATGGAAGTAAAAATGCTACTGAAGAGGTAAATAAAGGCTCCACAGAAATTAATGAAGATAATGATGACAAACAGTGTGATTCTGAGGAAATCATAGATAAAGACACTATAAATATTAATGAACAAAATAATGAAAATCAAAGTAATACTGAGGAAATTGTAAATAATGACACTAAAAAAATTAATGAAAATGGTAGTGAAAAACAAAATATTACTGAAGAAAGAAAAGAAATAGATGAAAGTTCTGAAGAAGCCCAAAAGCAAGATCTTATAGAAGGCAATAAAATTAATAAAAATAATGAAAATATTAATAATGATTTAAATAAAAAAATTTTTGATTTTAAATTATGTGATAATAATGAAAATTTAATAAATAATACAATTGAAAAAATAAAAAAGAGTTTAAAAAATTATAATATTCATACTGAAAATAGTGGAACTTATTTTAAAAATAATTTTAATGAAACAGATAATAAAATAAAAGTAGCAACAGATCTTCCTTATGTAAAAGAAAATTTGAAATTACCAAATATAACATTTACAAATGATATAACTAAAGCAGATATTATATGGTTAAATACAAATCTTTTCACTTTAATTGATTCAAATAATTTACAATTAAAAAATAATGGAGAAAATATTTTTTTAAATCAATTCCCATATGAAAGTATAGTAACATTAAAATCAAATTTAACATATTTAATTCAAAAGAATTTAGGAATAAATAATATAATGGGAATATCATATGATATGAAAACTGAATTATCTGAAATTATTGGAAATTTTTATTATAATGAACAAAATGGTTTTGATAATATTTGGATATTAAAACCAATAAATATGTCTCGTTCAATGGATATGATAATTACAAATAATTTAAATCAAATTATAAGAAGTGTTGAAACAGGACCAAAAATCTGTCAAAAATATTATAGTAAACCTTATTTAATGAATAATAAAAAATTTGATTTAAGATTTATTATTGCAGTTAAAAATATTTTTCCTTTAGAATTATATTTTTATGATAAAATGTTTTGGATTAGAAGTTCGAATAAAAATTATTCAATTGATCCATTAACTTTTGATGATTATGAAGTTCATTTTACAGTTATGAATTATTCTAAATATGGAATGGAAACAATTTATGATAAAGATTTTAAAAAATATTTAAATGATAGAGGAATTGATTGGGAAAAAATTTATATTAAATTAAAAAAACAAATTAAACAAATTTTTCTTTTAGTAAGTAAAGATTGTCCTCAAATGATTAATTATTGTAGTAGAGCTATTTATGGATTAGATGCAATGATTGATTATAATTTAGAACCACATGTTATTGAAATTAATTATCAACCTGATTGTACTAGAGCTTGTCAATTTATTCCTGAATTTTATAATGATTTGTTTTCTACTCTTTATTTAGAAAATGAATGTGGAATGAAAAAAATTGAATAATAATATTATATTAAATATATAATTTATAAATTGATTTTTTTAATAAATCAAATATTTTAATGATTTAATTAATAAATGAAAAATTATTTTAATAAAAAAATTATCTATTACAATTTTTTCTTTTATTTAAATAATATAAATGATATTAAAAAAATAGTATATACACAATAGAAAACATTTATAATTATTGAAATAAAAAGATAAAAATGTTGAATATAATTTTTTGTATTTCAATGATATTAATGGTTTACTCAAAATTACAAAACTCACAAACAAAAGTGTTTTTAAAGAAATCAGAAGGAATTCAATTATCTGGAAATTATCTTTTGGCATTAGATATTTCAAAATGTGAAATTAACAAAACAGCACATTTTTATTTAAAAATAGATAATTATACACAAAATAATTTGCAATATTATATATTAAAAGAAAATATTGAAAATATAGAGGAATATGAAGTCCCTGAGGATATTCAAAAAAATATAATTAAAAGTTTAATTGAGCCAAAAGATTTTGGTGAATTTAAAATTATATATTTTGATATTGAAAAAAAAAATGTTAATGAACTATATATAATTATTTTAATTAATAATATTCATAAAGGATATATTACAAATACTCAATATGATGAATCTAAAATAAATGAATTGTCAATAAATTCAAAACAATCAATTACATTTAATGAAAATCATGCATTTATTATGGTAAAAGATTTAACAAATTTAAATAAGATTTCAATTAAATATGAATCAAAAAATAATTTAGAAAAAGCAGATATAAAAGTTTATTTTTATAATAAACTAGATTTTTTGACATTTGATGAAATAAAAGAAGATAAAAAAATTGAGTTTCAACCTTATCAAATTATAAATGAAAATAATTATTATTATTACTATTCATTTAATCAATTAAATAATAATGATATTTTATTATATTCATTCCATATAAATGATAATATTGATAAAATTGATTTTATGGTTAAAGAAGGAGATGCATTTTTCAAAGAAAGATCTATAGCAGACAAAAACGAACTTAAATTTGAAAAGGATATTAATTATTATTTTTATTGTTTATCTGATAATTTAAATTTTAATTATCTTTTTAAATATAGTAAAGATTTAAATCCCAAAATTTATTATTCAACTATAAAAAAAGGAGAAATTGAGAAAAGGTTTAATTTACAAGAGATAAAATATACTACTAAAGAAGATAATAGTTTTTATTATTCTTATAGTAAAATAAAATTCGAATCAGATTTTTCAAAATTATATCTTATTTTTTATAATAATGATAATGAGAAACTATTTAATAAATCAATTTTTATATCAATTAATCAACACGATTTATCTTCATATGAACAAATGGACATTTATACATCTAAAAAAATTAATTTAATAAAAGATGAAGAAAAAATTATTACTATTGGAGATTTAGATTATGATGAAACATTCTATATTAATATTATATATCAAAATAATGAAAATCTTAATATTACTTTAAATTTATTTAATAAAAATAAAAATGTAATATATGAAATTACTAATAATAAATCTCTTTCTCTATCTTCTCAATTAATATTAGAAAATAATAAATATTTATATTATAATTCATTAAATACTAAATTTAATGAAGGAAAACAATCAATAATGTTTATATTTAATGCAAAAAATAATTTAAATGTAACAATTGAAAGTGTAAAAAATGATGAAAATGAGAATAATAAAACATATGCTGGAAAATATGAAGAAAAAAAAATTAAAACTGAAAAAAAACGTAATTCATATATTTCTTATAATATTAGTTCTTTTAATACTTCTACAGATATCTATTATGAATTTTCAGGAAATAAAAGTTCATTTAATTCTACAAATATATTTTATTCTATTAAAAATACTAACTTAATAAATGATTATTTATTAGATTTTAAAAATCTTACTACATGTAAAAGTAATGAAGAAAAAAATAACATTATCATATATTGCAATTATACTAAACAAAAAGATGAGATAGAAATTACATTTATTATTTTAATGAATGAAAATAGTGAAATAAAAGTAAATAATACTGAAAAAAGTGGATATAAAGAAAAAAAAAAAGATTCTAATGATAGATTATATTCCAAAATTTTCATTATTATTGGTATTGTTATACTTGTTATAATTGCTATTATTATGTTTATATGTTTTGCAAAAAGTGATCAGCTAGAATCAACTACTGTTGAGGATATAAAAGATTTGAATTTATAAATTATATGTTCGATATTTAAATTGTCACTTATTTTAAAAAAATAATTTTTAAATTTATTTTTTTTTTATTTTTTATTTTTTAGAATATAAATATTTTTAATATATTTTGAGTTATTTCTGCTAAGATTTAAGAATAAAATGATGGAAATATGTTTCAAAAATATATGAAAAATATATTAATATATTTATATTTTCTTTATTTATAAATTCAATAAATCTTTTTATTTAATTTCCAATTTTAATTATTATTCAAATAAAAATATATTAAATTATTTTTTTATTTGATAACATTTATAAAATAATATGAATGAAATTACTAATAAAAATCAAATAAATATTCATAATTTATATTGCTTATAATATAAAAAATTTTTGCTTTAATCTTTTAAATTAAAATTGAATAATAATATTGAAATTTCTGTTTTTAAGAAAAAAAATAACGATTATTTTTTTTCATTATTTTATTATTATAATTTAAAAATTTATCATTAATGGAATATTAATGAAAGAATTTTTAATTTTTTTTATTCAATTTTTTAAATAGTTTTTATAAGCTTTTTCTAATTTTAAACAGATAAAATTTATTAATGCACCCAAAATTATACACAAAAATTCTTTATAACTGAAATCCTTATTCCAATCTCATAAAATAAAAAATAGACCTTTTTTCTCAAAAAATAATAACTTTAAATATAAATATGAAAAAATAAAAAATTTAAATTAAATTATAATGAAGCAAATAGAAGAAAAAGAAATAAAAAGTGAAAATCCCAGTTCATCATTTCAATTAGAAGAAGGAGAAAAAAATAAAGTGAATGATTTATTAAAAAAAGAATCAGTAACACTTCAATCTACTGTAACTCCAGAAGAATTAAAGAATAATCAACCTTGGTATAAAAACAGATTAAAACTTCTAATAGTAATCGTAGGTGTAATATTAGTTATTGCAATAGGTGTAGTCATTGGAGTTGTTGCATCAAAGAAAAAATGCAAATCATGTGATTGTGATCCAAAATATTGTAAAAATATTATTGATGACAATAATCAAAATAATGATAACAATAATCCAACTATTGATGAAGACAATCCAACTATTGATGAAGACAATCCAACTATTGATGAAGACAATACAAAAATTGTTGATATTAAATATGCAAAAAATGAAGTTAGTATTTATAATGATGTTACTTCAAAAACTTCTACTGTTGTTATTGAAAAAGAAGGAACTGGAAGAAGACTTGAACAAGAAAAAAAAGAAACTATTACAACTTATATTGGAAAATATTTACTTAATGTTTATAATGTTGATGATACAAATGAACCAAAAGTTTATTATGCTTATGCAGTTCTTTTAAATTTAGAAAAAAATATAAATGGAAATAGTAATTATTTAGGTGGTTCTGATATTACAAATAATAATAATGATTTTCCATTTATTAAATTTTCCTTTGATAGTAATGGTAAATTAGGTAAATTATATACAAATAAAGATTATGATAAAATTCTTACTGGTTATATTTATGAATTTATTGAAAAAGTAGTTCCTTTATTAGATAAAAAATCTTATGGAAGAAGACTTAATGGAGAACCTGAATTAAGTTTTAATAAAAAAGATAATAAAACTTATTTAAATAAAGGAGAAAAAAAAGAATTTGATGGTTTTGAAGGAAGTAAAAATGATAGAAATATTGAAACTGTTGTTGAAGGAAATAAGATTAAAGAAGTTAATACAAATTCAAAAACATCTTTTGAACCAAAAAATAATTTTAATGTTGATAAAAGTAGTACTTTCTCAGTAGAAAATGAAGATAATAATTTTGCAAAAAGAAAATCACCAATTAAAGGTTTTTATGAAACTTCAGATTCATCATTGACATTAGATTCATCTGAAGAAAATGATGAATTAACAAAGAAAATAAGTGATAATATTGAATCAAAAGATTTAATTGAATATAATAATGAAGATAATTCTAATACATCTAGTGAAAATAGAGTACTTAATTCAAAATTATTAAGTAAACATCAATTAAGAAATTTAGATGATATTTATCTTGATCCTTGGGGACAACCAATTAATTTTCTTTATCCTTTATTTAATGTTGATTTCTTAGGAGCTAAAATTGGTCTTTATTCAAATATTTCATTTACTCCTGCAAATGGTAAACTTGAAGTTAATGTAATGTACTTGAAAAATAATGAATTTATTACAATTGGTACTAGAACAGTGAGAACTAATTTTGATGAAATATATGAAGCAATTAATAAAGTTATTTCTAATCTTCAAGTCGTAATTGAAACTAAAATTTTAGAACAACTTGAATTAATTTATCAAGAATATATAACATTAATTGATGAACAATTAAATAATCTATTTAATGGAATTGCAAATATATCAGATTATTCAGATGTTTTCCAACAACCTTTATCTGAATTATTCAATGTAATTAAATATGCTAGTGCAAATTGTTATAATAATGCAAGTGATAATGCAGAAAACGCAACTAATAATTTTGATAATTTATATAATTTACTTATATCAGGAGAAGAAAATTATTTAGGTGATATTGTACAAATTACTCAGACTAATATAATTAATATTTTAAATAATCATTTAAATGATAATGAAGATATTTATGAAGCTGCCAAAGTATTTTATCCAGGAATTAAAGAAGCAATAGAAAAAAAAATAAAATTTAAAAATGAGAGCTATGATTATTCACCTTTTAATTTTGATATAACAACATTTTATGATATACAAGATATTTATACAAAAGTAATAAATATTTTATCTAGTTTTAAAGAAAGAATTGAAAATGCAATTTCAGTAGAAAATATTACATTTTATAATGAAGTTAATAATCAATTCAATGAAATATTAGATACTCCTTTAAAAAATGTTGAAATTATTTCATATAATGCAAGAAATAATGCTTCTGTAATTGATGCAATGAGAATATTCTGGGGTGATGAAGAAGGTGATAGAAGAAGAGAATTATTAATAACTAATATTAATTCATTAAGAGTAAAAATAAATAATATTATAAGTGAAATTTTCAATAAAATAAAGGATACTTATGATAATGAATTGTTAAAATCAGAAACTTTCAAAACTATTACAAATAATTTAAATAATTATGCTCATGAAATTGAAGTAAATCAAGCTTTATTAATGGATCGTTTAAAAATTTTTGTTAATTATGATTTAAATTTTAATATTTATATTGAAGATGTTAAAGCTTTACTTAAAGTAAATTATGATGCTATGAAATCAAGAGAAGAAAGTTATAAGAAATTTATTATTGAAAGATTAAATAATATTGAAGATACTTATACAAATGAAAATTTCTTAAAACGTCTTAATTCAACATTATATAAAATATTAATTAAAATAATTGAATCTACAAAAAAAAGGGATTATGGTTATGCTTTAGGAAATTGTACATTATTACAGAATGAAGTAATTAATATAATTAATTCTTCTTTATCCACAAATCTTTTAAATAATATTGTACAAATGTATACAAATGAAAATTTATTAAAAGATATGATTAAAAACTATTATTTAATTGTAATTCCTGCATTTGAAGAATTTAATTATACTTTCTTTAATAAATATTTTTTAATTCATGCTAATCAGTATGTTTCACAACCAACAGAATTAATTACAAAATTAGGAAAAATAATATTTTCTCAAGAAGAAGAAAAAAAATCTCAAATTACTAATATAAATAATCTCCTTATTTTAAGTATTAATAATGCAATTGAAAATTCATATAATAAAGTATATCAAGTAGTTAAAAGTATTAAAGCAGAATTTAACACTAAAGCTCCAAAAAATAAATATGGAGAATATGGAAATTATAGAGGTAAATATGAAGAAATTGAAGAAAAATTAGATGATATTTTAAATATATTTTATAGAAAAGAAAAAATGAAAAAATATATAAAAAAAAAAGATGATGAATTTTCTTTATCTTCAAAAGGAATTAATACATCAGAAGAACAAATAATATCAAATTTAAATAAAATATATTATGAAATTAATATAAATTTCCAATATTATATTTGTAAAAATAATAATAAAATTTGTAATAATGGAAATTTAATTGGTCTAACAAATGAAATGGATCAAAATAATTATCAAGTAGCAAAATTAAGAGATTCTATCAATCAATTTAAAAATTTAATTCCAATTGCAGAAACAATGATGGATAATTCATTATCAAATTTAAATCCAAATAAATTGTTAAATTTATATTCAAAATATAATTACTATTCATTTGAAATTGCTTCTGATTTGAAAAATTATTTGTATCTAATTAGACTAGAAACTGATAAATTAATGGATACTTATGTTCAAAATATTAAAAATAAGATTAAAAATATTTTTAAGGAAAAATTAAATATAAATGGTATTGATTCAAGTATAAAGAAAATTGCTTTACAAATATTTAGTGAACCTTCTTCTTTAATGAATGATTTAAAAAAATATTTGGAATCTATATGTGGTCCAAAAAATAAAATTATTGATTTATTCACTGAAGAAAAAAAATATTATTACTATAAAAATGGTTATATGTTTAATTATGAGTATTATGATAATAATTTTAAACAATTAAAAAATGAAATTGAAAATAATTATAATTTATTTATTCAAGAGCTCTTTTCAGATATAAAAGGAAATTTATTATTAAAAAATAAAATAAACGATGAATATGATAATATTATTAATGATGCATATAATAATTTAAAAGATAAAATTTCAGTATTATCAAAAATCCAAAATTTCCAATTTTTAGACCATGAATATAATTTTGATACTATTATAAATGATGCTTTAACTGAAATAAGTAATGATTTAAAACTTAATACTTGGAATTCAATTGATAGAAATTATGATAATTATTTATTAGATTTTAAAAATAAATTAAAGCAAACATTTAAAGAAGTGTTTGATGAAAGTTTTAGTTGGCTTTCTTATCAATATAATGCAACAATATCAGATTTACAAAAATTAAAAGGAACAAAAGGAAATATAACAGAAATTTCAGTTTATAATGAATTAATTAAAGTCTTTAATGATTTGTTTAATAAAATTAAAGGGATTTATACAAATGAAAATTTGAATAATATTTTTAATGCAAACCAAAACAATGAAATTGATGATTTAAATTTACCTGTAGAATTCAATAATTTTGTTGATAAAATAAGTAAAGATTTTGATACTTTCCAAGATGAAGCAAGAAAAAGATTAAATGCAGAGAAATATAACTTTTCTTCAAATATAGAATCTTTATTTGTTAAAAGATTTAATAAAACAATATCAGATTTCTTAAATGGAGTATGTATTAATGAATTAAATTATATTTATAATGAAGATTATAGTTCAACTATTAATAATAAATTTAGATATTTTAAAGAAGAAATAAATACTATTAAAGATTATATGATAATTTTACTTGAATCTCCAGATTTATCATTATCAAAAACATTAAGTGAAACTATCACAAATATTTATAATATAATTAATAATGAATTTAATAAAATTATTCCACTTCAAATTGAAAATACAATATTTAATAAAATATCAATCTTTGAAAATGAATTATTATCACTTATTCCTGATAAATTTATAAATAATTTATTAACGGAACTTAAATCATCAGATTTTAAAGTTAGAATTGATAACGAAGTTATATTAAATTTAATTCCTAAATCATTTTCAGAAAATTTCAAAACAAATTTAGCTAGTTATTTTAAAGAAATATTAAATGAATTAACTTTAAAACAATTTAAACAAAATTATGAATCTCAAATAAATCAAGATTTAAATCAAATTTCTTCTCTTTTATCAGAAAATCATAATGTAATATTAAAAATTGTTTCTAAGAAATCACAAAGTACTCCATCATTAGATATGGCAGAAATAATTCAATTCTATGAAAATTATTTGGAAATTGTTGAAGATTATAAAACAACTTTTGAATTTGAGAAAAACGAATCTAAAATATCAGAAATAAAAAAATTTTTTAATAAAAGCATTTTGTTAGATATTGAATATATTAGAAATCGTTTTGATGAACAAATTAAAGAATGGGAAACAATTGTACAAGCTCAAATAATACATAATTTTAATAATAAGAATATATTGGAGGAAGTTAAAACAAAATTAGAAAATACAAAAATCAGTGAAATTGTTGAAAATGTTTATAACAATTTAAATTATACAATGAATTTGCTCGCACATGATATTGGATACGAATTTGATATCAAAATGAGAAACCAAATTCAAAAAAATTATGAAAATGTTTCATTAGAAGGTTTTATAAAAAATAAAGAAAAAAGAAATTTAAATCAATATTATAATTTAAATCAAATTAACTCTTATATTAAATTAATTGAAAAAGGATATAAAGAATTTAATAATTCTGTATTACAAAATAAGAATTTTATAGGAATAAGAACAAAAGAAGGTAATTTTATTAATATATTAATGTCTTCATTTATACATATGGATGATTATTTTAATAAATATGAATATTTAACAAAAGAATATACTCAACTTAATAATTTTCCAGAAATTTATAAAAATAAATCTTTAGAAGTTAAACAATATATTCAAAAATTTTTAACTGATCAAGTTTCAAAAATTGATAACACTGTAAATGTAATTCAAAATACTGTAAAAAATTTGTGGTATCATATTAAAAATGTAATAAATACGTCAATAAAATCAGGTTTAGAATATGTATTTAATAATTTATTTAAAGAATTAAAACCTTTAAGTGAAGAAAATATTCCATTTATTGATATTGGAAATCAATTAGAACCAATTGATATTTTTGATGAATATCAACAAAAAATGTTTACTATTAATTTAGAAACAATTTCAAATAATTTAAAATATTCTTATTATATGAAATGTATTAATAATAATAATATGTTTAATTTTGATATTGATGTTCATACAACAGGAAATTTAGAATTATTAATTACTACTGAAATTGAGAATTTCTATAAAGGAACTTTAAGAGGAATTCTTGGGTCTGGAACAATTGGTATTAGACCTTATTATTATTTACAAGATAAAAGTGTTGAAGTTAATGCTTATGTTAAATCTGAACCTTCTTCATATATTTCATTATTTGAAGAATTTAATTTTCATAATTTGAAATATGAAATTGAAGAAGAAGAAGAAATTGAAGTTGTTTCTAATCAAGATTTAAATATTACTAAAGTCTTTAGACATGGAAATTAAAAGAGTTTATTTTTTTGTTAAATAATATTATTTTAAAATGATATTATTATTATTATAATTTATTTTTTAAAAGATAACAAATTTTTTAAGTTTTCTTCAATTTTTATAAATAAAATTTATTATCATTTAATTATAAATAAATATTTATATAAAAAAAATTATTTTAAATAAATAAATTAAATTCCTTTTTACTACTTTAAACTATTAAATAATATCAACTATTTTTCTTCAGAAATAAAATATCTCATACTTTAAATTTAAGTATAATTTTGTCATCTTTATTTGATGATTGGTTTGTTTATTAAATAACTTTATGTATATAAATTAGTTAAAATTTTTTTCATAATTAATTTAATTTAAATTATTATCATTAATATAATCATTAATTGTTATATATTTAATTTTAATTTTATTTACAATTTTTATATTTTTCATTTATTAATTATTTAATAATTTAATTTTGTTTATTTAATTATTTATTTTTATTATCTTCTTCGAAGAATTTTTTTTTAAAATTAGGTTCTAAATTATGCATCATAAGAAAATTACTTCCTTTATTATCTATTTTTTTTTCTTCTTCAATTCTTTTTTCTTTTTCTTTTTTTCTAAATTCAAAAATTGAATTAAATAATTTAACAACACCTCTTGTAGTAGTTTTTAATAATTTTTTTTCTTTTGTCTTATCCCATTGATTAAATTCTTTATATCCAAACATTTTTTGTATTTTTCTTAATTCTCTTTTAATTTTTAATTCTTTTTTTTCTTTTGCTTCTTCATCGAATTTTTTTAAAGAATCTTTTGCTTTTGATAAAATTGCACTTCCTTTTATTTTATCTGATTTATGTATAATATCTTTTAAAAGTTTTCCAATATTTTTTTCTTTTTTTACTTTATTTTTAATATTGTTTTTTAAAGCTTTATAATCTTCCTGATCAGAATTTTCACTATTTGAATCATTATCACTTTTTATATCTTTATTATTTAAATTTTTTTTTTCTAAATTTTCTTTCATTAAGTTTTAATCTTAATGATAAAATTTTTTTTTAAAATTAAATTATTCATCAATAATTATTAAATAAAAATTTATCTTTTAAAGTGAAAAAAAATGACAAATGAAAACCAATCTGATAGTAAATGGAAAGAATTTGATGATTTTTATTCATCTCATGAATTACAATTATATGGAATGCAATTTCCAAAAGAATTATCTGAGAAATTATTTGTTAAATTAAAAAATGAAATTTTTGATACTGATAATTATTTTGAAATTTTAGATAATCAAGATGAAAATAGATATATGTTAAAGGCAAAAAAAGATATTGCAAAAAATGACTTAGTTTTTCTTATTGATCATTGTTGGACTTATAAATTAAGACAATTTAATTATTTTTGTGAAAATTTTCCACAAATTATTAAAAGAACAATGACAATGTTAAAATATGGTTTTATTAAAAAACCAATTATGACTCAAATTGATTTAAATGATAATAATAAAATTTTAAATCCAATTCAATATAATTCAAAATTAGCAGCTGATAATAAATATATTGATTTAAATTATGATTCAATGGAAATTAGTGATGATAATTTAAATTTAGTTAATATAAATGAAACTACAGAAACTTTGTCTTTAGAAAGTAATAATATTGAAAATATTCAATTAATTTATGATTTATTAAATAAAAATAATACTTTAAAAGGTTTATGGATTAGAGAAAATCCTTTTTGTGAAATTAATGAAAATTATGAAGAAGAATTTATAAATAAATATCCTAATTTAGAAATTTTAAATAGATATTTAACAAAAAATACTTCAATATGGGCAATTAATTATTTATTAAGAAATGACCCATATGATACTGATGATGATTTATATAATAAATATAATGAAATTTATGGAGATGAAAAAATATTAGATTTAAGTGATAGAAATCCATTTATTATTAATGATTTTTCAATATTTAAACATTTAAATATTAAAATATCAACTGTTGATATTAGTGATAATGAATATGACTTTTCATTAGATGAAAATAAAGAAAAATTAATAAATTTATTATCAAATTTCAATGATTCATTAAATAATTTTATAATTGATGCAACTTTAGAATATGAAGAAACAGATGAAAATTTAAATAACGATAATTCATATAATTTATTAATGGATAATGAATTAATAAATAAAATAAAAGTAAAAATCCCAAATATAAAATATATTAACAATATATCAATAGAATCAATTTTAAAAAGAAATCAAACAAAATCATCATTATGTCAATTACAAAGAGAAATTTTTGTACATAAATATATGTGGAGTATAAATAGAACATATCGTTTAGTAACAAGTGAAAAATATGATGAAGATGCAATATGGTATATTAATGATGAATTTGGTTCTGCAATTAATCACAGTGATGTTCCAAATTGTGCAATGTTTCCTTTTATTTATTCTAAAAGTGGAAAATTTGAAAAAGATGAATTAATTACTTATTCTTTATTATGGCCTTTGAAAAATTTAAAAAAAGGTGATGAAATTTTTATTGATTTTCTTACTAATATTTCTGAAAATGAAGAAAGGTCACAAAGACTTACTTGTTGGTATAAAACACCAAATGAATATTTTAATAAAAAATTTAATGAAAAAATTAAAAAATTAAATGAAGCTTCTAACTCTAATTGTATTAAAGAATATGAAGAAAATATAAAAAAATTAATTGAAATGGATAAAAATAATGAAGAAATTAGTAATGATTTAATTAAACAAATTTTTGATTTTAAATTATGTGATAATAATGAAAATTTAATAAATAATACAAT
>JAEEGK010020527.1_pt1 | contig 14045 bp, 15 predicted proteins | sample 8958771 | NCBI WGS metagenome assembly JAEEGK01 (sample SAMN16246547, study PRJNA631951) | gut metagenome | biome: gut microbiome; feature: rumen; material: SC-attached | host: Bos | place: Iran: Karaj | collected 2018-10
GTCAGATAATAAGTATGCAGAAAAGAACGTTCGTAGGTTGTCCGGCAATGCTGTCCATGCTGGTGTACTGATTGGTGGTGTGGACGATTCCCTGGGGTATGATATGACCTATATAGACAATGACGGTAATGTACAATTTGTTGAGGTAAAAAGCGCAACCCATATTGGTGGAAATAACTATAGTTTCGTTCTGACCGATAACGAAGAGCAAACTGCAAAAGATAACAGGAATAATTATTTTATATTCTTAGTGTTAACCGATAAAATAAAGGTGATACCTGCAGATGTTTTAATTAACGATCTGCTACCAAATGCGAAAATAGAACAAAGAACCTGTTTCGTTCCTATATCATCCGCACTGGATTTTGTTTTTGGATCAGAATCATCCGATTAAAAAACGCCCAGATGGGCGTTCTTTTATTTAATGTACTGGTGCAACTTTATCCGCCAAGCCAAGTAACTGAGATTTTCTTATTGCCTCTAGCTCACGGAATTTTTTATTTCCATTTTGTCGTAAATATTCTTCTTTGGCGGGTTCGGTTAATAATTTACACAGGTATGCGATAACGCCACTGTGACTGTGATACGAGAACAATTTGCCTATTTTTAATGTATATTCAACGCCATATTTTATATCACCCAGATGATTTTCATCGTGTGGAATATTTGGTGTTAAATCCCGAGGTTCTGATTCTATATATATTCTTTGATTTACAATCGGGCTTTTTATACGATATTGCCATGCAACATCCCCCGCCCCCCAATTCCAACATGGATTGACGGTGATGTTAAACGGTTCTTTGCTTTTATACACGGCGTCCAAGATTTTAAATGCCGCAAACAATTCATCAAAAGAACAGTTGTTAAACAATTCTATTTCTTGTTGATATTTTTCTGGATAGGCACTGCAATTTTTACCAGTCGCCATATTTAAAACAAATGTCATAGTTTATCCTTTTATCTCTATCATACACAATATAGTAACAAAATATTTTTTGTCAATAGAAACAAGTGGCGCCTCACCCCATTACACCATTTATACATCTTAAAGTTCTGGTACTTTATATGACCGCGTTTTCCAGTATGGATACTGTTTTGTTTACTGGGTCTATTTCTGTTAATACGCCATATGGCAATATTATTTGCGGAACAGTATGTCCAAAGTCCATATTTGTTATAATTGGCATATCTTCGCGACCGTATTCTTTACATACCTTTAACAGTTTTTCATCAAAGTTTTTATATTTTGCCAGCCACTCTTTCTTGGCGTCCTGTTCATCCGCGGTAAAATCACCCCCAGGACGACCGAACAAAATGCCATTTATTCTTTCAAGAACGCCCATAGCCCCCAAATTACGCAGGAAATACGAAAAGGTTTCTGGGGTTGGCATTTCTTCACTGGTTTCAACGAATAAGATTGTATCTTCAAATTCGTCTACCGCTGGATAAATACTGGTTCCGTTCATCATGGTCAATAATTCCATACAGCCACCAATTAAACGCCCCTGAACTTTTTTCGTTCCTTGGATAAAATGATTACCATCGGTTGGGGTTCTTTGCCGCCATGTATCGTTTTTGTCGTCCCAATAAACCCTGTCTACAATAAATTCTTTGGATTCTGGTAATTGTCCTATGGCGTCGGTGCTGAACAGGGTTTTCTTGACGCTTTGAACCGTTATATCAACAATGCCACAATTTTCACCAAACCCAAACATTGTGCATGGGCTGTAAAACGAAGACAGACCCGCTTTCATCAACATAAAATGATTTGCCGTTGTATCAGACATCCCCAAGAAAATCTTTGGATTATTGCGGATAATTTCAAAATGTTCGTCCGTCATATAGCGCAACAACCGAATTGTTTCATCGCCACCGATATTTGTTAGAATTGCTTTGACCTCTGGATTTTTAAAAGCGGTCATCATATCATCCAAACGCAATTGCGGATTATCATACAATTCGTTTGTTTTTAAAGAATTCGGCATTTCAATAATTTTTACACCAAATGTTTCTTCAAATTGCTTTTTCCCGTGCTGATAACGCGCCGGAAAACGCCCAGCCGAAGAACCAGATAAAGATACCGTTGCGACCAAATCACCAGTGTTTAATTTGTTTGGCTTAATAAGTTGTTTCATGCAAAATCCTTTCGTTGCGTTGGGATTGTAGCAAACAAAAAATAAAAAGGCAACGCAATTACCAAATCAGTAAATAAAAAATCCGCAAAAGCAGATTTTTAAAGTTTTTAATCTGGCGGAGATGAAGGATTCTCTCAGCATAAATGCCTGCGCGCAACCCGTAACGATTTTGGTGCGTTTTACTTCCAAAATCTACTTGGTTTCGAACCTGGCAACTGCGTTGCAAATGCTTTGTCCACACGTCATATTCGACAAAAATAAAATGCCCATTTGGGCATTTGATTTTTGTGGCGGAGATGAAGGGATTCGAACCCTTGATACGGTTGCCCGTATACCACATTTCCAATGTGGCGCACTAGACCAACTATGCGACATCTCCGAATACTATAAATTATTCTTCGTCGGAATCGTCATCATCAACATCGTCGGCAACCAATTCCGCCGCATCTACTTCGGGTTCTTCGGTTGTCAATGTGCCTTCTAATTCCGCATCTATTTCACGTGTTTCTGGATCAGTGCTGGTTATTTCCAGTGATTCTTCAGCATTTTCAACCGTCGGTGTTTCCTTGTAAGATTGCACAAATTCATGTCTAATTGAATCAATATCTAATTTGCCACTGGCAATTTCGCGCAATGCCGTAACCGTAGGTTTATCGGTGCCGCGTTCCACAACCGGTGTGGCGCCACCGTTCAAATCACGAACGCGTTGTGATGCCAACATCCCCAGTTCATATCTGCTTTCCACAAATGGTAATGTGTCAGAATTAGTTGTGCGTGCCATTTTAAATCCTTTGTTGAAATATATTTTCGTCTCGCTATAATGACGCATGGATGGCCAAAATGCAAGCAGAAAATGATAAAAATGATATAAAAACATTATCTTTTGGATGCCGGCTTAATGCGTTGGAATGCGAAAAGATAAAAAATATGCTGCAAAACCGCGGAATTTGCGCGGTTATTGTTAATACTTGCTCTGTCACCGGCGAAGCCGAACGGCAATGCGGGCAAACCGTGCGAAAAATCGCCCGCGAAAATCCAAATGCCGTTATTTTTGTTACTGGATGTGGTGCGACCCGAAATCCCGAACTGTTTGCAAAAATTCCAGGGGTGGTGGTTATTCCTAATTCTGAAAAAATGAAACCGGAATCCTATGTTATTCAAACAGCGACACCAGTATGCGAATTAAATGTAAAAAATGCAGATACCGAAATATCAAAGCAATTCGTTCAGATTCAAAATGGATGTAACCACGATTGCACATACTGTATAACGCGTCTATTACGCGGGCCGGCGGTTTCATTTGAATATACTAATATTTTATCCGATATTCGCGCCGCAACAAATGATGGTTTTGGTGAAATTATACTAACCGGTGTTGATGCGGCATCTTATGTAAAAATTTACGATGGCAAACCGTTTTTGTTGGCTGATTTGTGTGCAAAAATCTTAAAAGACGAACCATCGGTGCAACGTCTTCGTTTGTCATCGGTTGACCCGGCCGTGCCAACAATTCGCGATATTATCCAAATGATGAAGACCGAACCACGATTTATGCCACATTTGCATCTGTCTATGCAGTCGGGTTCAGACAGAATTTTACGCGCAATGCGACGCCGTCATACCGCACAAATGGTACGCGATTTGGTAAATCTTGGGGATGGGAAAATTAGTTTCAGTTGGGATATAATCTGTGGTTTTCCGGGCGAAACCGAAGAACTGTTCCAAGAAACACTAAATTTGGTACGTGAATTAAAACCGATAAAAATACATGCGTTCCCCTACTCTATTCGTCCTGGCACAATTGCCGCAGAAATGCAAAACCAAATCAACCACAATATATCCAAACAACGTGTTAAAATTATAACAGATTTGGCAAATCAAAATATGCGTGAATTTATGCAGAATCTTATTGGAAAACCCGTTCAGGTATTGGTTGAAACAGGTAATAATGCCCGTACTCCCGATGATATACCGGTCCACATTGACGGCGAAATTATTCCCGAACGCACCATTTGTGATGTGATAATAAAACGCATAGAAAATGACATATTGGTCGCAGAAAAAAATATTTAAAAAATCTGTTGGCAATAATGATTGTTGTTGTTATTATGCAAATTATGAAGAAGGCATTTATCACATTTTTATCTTGTTTAATTATGTTGCCCGCGTTTGCGGCAACCGAATTTAAAACCACCGCAAAATCGGCATTTCTGATTGATTTTGATTCAGGCGCAGAAATTTTCGCCAAAGAGGCCGATACGCTTATGCCACCGTCGTCAATGTTGAAACTGATGACACTGGCGGTATTGTTTGACGAGATTAAGGCGGGACGCATCGGGTTGGATGAACGCATAAATGTTAGTGAAAATGCCGACTATCAAAATCCACTGTGGTATCCGGCCAGTAAAATATGCCTTGTTACCGGTCAACAAATTACCGTGCGTGATGCGATTTTGGGCTTGATTGTGTTATCAGGCGGGGATGCATCGGTTGTGGTCGCAGAAAAAATTGCCGGTTCTGAAATTAAATTTACCGAAAATATGACACGCAAGGCGCGTGAAATCGGGATGCCAATGTCCACTTTTGGAAATGCAAGCGGCCTGCCCAATGAAACAAATATGATGACCAGTCGGGAACTTGCCACATTGGCATCACATCTGATTTCTGATTATCCCGATTTGTATCCAATGTTCGCCACCAAACGCTTTGAATTTAATGAATACAAGACCGATTGGTGTCGCGATTGGGGACGAACCCACACCGTTAATTACAATAAATTACTGTTCATTATGCCGGGGGCGGATGGTTTGAAAACTGGCCATACTGATAAGGGTGGATATGGTATGGTGGCCAGTGCAAAATCAGGCGGTCGGCGCCTTATTGGTGTTATTAACGGGTTCAAAGGCAAAGGTCATGATGCCTTGGCGGCCGAAATGAAAAAATTACTGACCCACGGATTTACAACGACAGTATCGCGCATATTCTATCACCCAGGCGATGATGTTGTTGCGGTGCCTGTTTGGTATGGTCGCCATGATACCGTTATGACCACCGTTGATAAAACATTTGCAATTACCGCCGATAAACAAACAGGTCTTGGTGGTGTGCGCGTGTTAGCACGATACAATGATCCGGTGGCGGCACCAGTAAACGCTGGCGATATTGTTGGGGAAATTGTTGCCGAACAAAATGGTAAAGTCATTGCGCGTGGTAATTTGGTTGCGCGTGAACATGTTGGAAAAATTCAGTTCTTGGCACGTGCGTGGAAGAATATTATGGTGATGATATTTGGAAAATAAATATGGCAAAAAAGAATACACCCCTTTATGAATTTCCGCATCCGATGGATAATGATATCCTGATTGGGCATGATGCCACACTTTCTGCATTTATGGACGCATGGAATAATCGTGATAATTACCCATTACACCCGGTTTGGATGCTGACCGGGACACGTGGCATTGGCAAGGCAACATTGGCATATAAAATTGCAAAAATGGTTTATGGCAATGTCGGCGACTTTTTCATCATAGATATGGACCGCAACATTGATAAAGATGGGAAAATCAAATCTGACGCAAAATCTATTTCTGTTTTTACCGTTCGTGCCACCATTGAAAAGATGCAAATGTCGTCTATGTCGGGGGAATGGCGTGTCGTTCTGATAGATTCTGTGGACCAATTAACAACGGCGGCGGCGAACGCAATATTAAAGTTATTGGAAGAACCACCGGCCAAGACACTGTTCTTGCTGGTAACGCACCAACTGTCCAATGTGTTGCCAACCGTTCGTTCACGTGCACGTGTTGAAAAGATGCACCCGTTGTCTATTTCTGACCTGCGCCGTCTGTGTGCACGATTTATGCCAGATGATATGATAGATGATGAAACACTGCGTCTGGCCAATGGGTCTTTTGGGCGTATTGCTGGATTAAAACAATCGGGTGGCGATGTTATTTATGACAAACTAATAAAATTGGTTCAGACAAAAAATTCAACCACGACCGATGTAATGGAACTTGCGCGACAAATCGCACCATTTCCAGAATTGCATGAAATACTATTGGATGCAATTGCGCGGTTTAATTTGGCAGAACTGTATCCAATGGCAACCCGCACAATAAACGATATTAACCGCGTCAATTTGGAACCGGAAATTGCCGTATTCAAGATTATAGAAGAGATAAAAAAATGCTTATAGATACTCATTGTCACTTGACCTATGAAATAGATACTATGGGCGGTGTTGATGCCGTTATTGCGCGTGCAAAATCTGCAGGGGTTGATTTTATAATCTGTCCGACCGCCGATCCCGAAGATATACCAACGGCAATTAAAATCGCAGAAAAATATGACAATGTATTTGCAACCATCGGTATTCATCCCGAACACGCAGATTGTGACCCAACAGATTTTATAAATGGTGATATTTTGTCACACCCACGCGTCTTGGCCGTTGGTGAAATCGGTTTGGATTATCATGGCGATGATATACACCCACGCGAAAAGCAAATCGCATTGTTTGAAGCACAATTAGAAATGGCACGACGCGCACAATTGCCGGTTGCAATTCATACACGCGATGCAGAATCTGATACTGCAGAAATTCTTGCAAAATATTCTGATATTGGCGGGGTTATGCATTGCTTTACATCGGGTTGGGATTTGGCGAAAAAGATGCTGGACCGTGGATTCTTTTTCTCGGCCAGTGGTATTTTAACATTTAAGAACGCCGCAGAAATTCGTGAAACATTTTCCAAGATTCCACTAGACAGGTTGGTTGTTGAAACCGACAGTCCATATTGCGCCCCCGTACCCTATCGTGGTCGCCCATGTGAACCCGCGTTTGTGGTGGAAACCGCACATTGCTTGGCGGAAATAAAAAATATTCCATTTGAAAAATTGTCTGATATAATGTTAGAGAACGTAAAAAAACTATACCCAAAGATAAAGATTTAACTATGCCACGGCAAATGATAAAATTTGGTGCAGTATCTGAAAACCGCAAAGCGCGGTTCAATTATACTGTAGAAGACACCATAGAAGCCGGCATATCTTTAACTGGTGCAGAAATTAAATCTGTGCGGTATGGATTGGTTACAATTGTTGATGGTTTTGTTCAGCACAGGGGTGGCAATTTGTTCTTGGCGGGCATAGAAATTCAGCGTTTGCCAACGGCGGCACGATATATAAATTTTGATGAACGCCGTCCACGTCAATTACTGTTGCACCGCGCACAAATAAATCGGTTAATTGGGAAACTGACCGAAAAAGGTGCAACCATCTTTCCATTAAAACTGTATTTTAATAACCGCGGAAGATTAAAAGTATTACTTGGAATTGGGTTCGGTAAAAACCGTACCGACAAGCGCGAGACCATAAAACGTCGCGAATGGGAAAAATCCAAGGCCCGTTTATTAAAGGGATAAATCCAATATTTCATTTTTTTTAAGAAATCTGTCTTGGGGAAATGCGCACGCAAATATGTTATCTTGGCATTAACCAAAGGGAGATTTAATATGAATAAAATACAACAATTGGGCAACTGCGCCCGAACCAGCATACCACTAATTGGTGAAATGGCACCAGAATTTGGCGCAAACACAACAAACGGATATATAACCTTTCCAAATGACTATCGCGGTCGTTGGGTTATTTTCTTTTCACACCCCGGTGATTTTACCCCCGTTTGCACCACAGAGTTTATAACATTCCAATCTATGATGGCCGAATTTCAGGCATTGAATACCGACCTGGTGGGGTTATCCGTAGATTCTAATGCGTCACATATCGCGTGGATTCAGACCATAAAAAACGACATCGTGTTTCAGGGCTGGAAAAATGTTGATATAACATTTCCAATTGTTGCAGACACAACGGGTAAAATTGCACGTATGTATGGAATGATACATGATTCAACTGGCAACACGGATACGGTTCGCGCCGTATTTATAATTGACCCACGTGGTATTATTCGCACCATACTTTATTATCCAAAATCCGTCGGGCGCAATATAACCGAAATAAAACGCGTTCTTATTGCGCTGCAAACATCCGATGCATTCCATGTGGCAACACCTGCAGAATGGATTCCGGGCGAAGATGTTATTATGCCCGCCCCCTGCACGACATCTGATGCACTATCGCGTAAATCAGGCGGTGGAAATAAACGCGATTGGTTTCTACGATTTAAATTTATCAGTCCAGATATGATTTTAACCAAAATTACCAACCGCAAATTTATAACAAATGACAAAAAACGTATAAAAAAGAAATAAGAAATGGGCGGTTTCGCCCATTTTTTAAAATACCAATGGCCAATCACGAATATCAGGTGGCATATTTTCTGATTCTGGGTGCCATTGAAATCGTTCCATTATAACCCTCTTGTCCTTGGTAAATTTTACGCCCTCTTCTTTCAATGCCTTGTATTGTTGTTCAAAAAATTCAGGTCCACACAAAGAACCATCTTTGAACACAACACGATGCCACGGCAAATGCCAACTTTTCTGATTATTTGATGCATAGCCCACAAATCGCGCCATTTTTGGCCGACCAATCAGTCGCGCAATTTGGCCAAATGTCGCCACCCGCCCAGGCGGGATACGCGCAACGACGTCGTATACCTGATCATAGAAACCTTTCTGTGCCATTATCTTGTCCCCTTCCATTTATAATCAGCGATTAAATGCACGCGCGCCCATACCCAAAAAATTCATATTTTGCATACGATTTTGATTTATGGTTTGCATAGTCAACATCGCCCGAATACAATCTTGATATTCTTTGCGCTTCATATTTGCATTTAATTCCAACGGATTATTTTTATACAATTCGCCACTTTCCTTGGCATTTACGTAAAACATCACCGATTTTTCACGAACATCGGGATCCAGTGGGCTGATTCCTGGAATAAACATATCTATGACATGCGTCAATTCATGACGTAAATCCGCCAAGAAATCCGCAGGCGATTGCTTGTAAATCGGGTGATTGACATTTATGCACAAATCTTTGTTATTTGAAACATACATCATCGTTGTTGCATCTGCCTTGGCATTATCCATCGGTTTGACAGATATTGTCGGCATTTGCGGGCCATCAACACCAATTCCTTTGCCTGCGTTATCATTTGTTTTATAGGTATTGTCGCTATTAGGTTGATATGTCGGAACACGTTGCCCGATGATATCTGATTTCACATTTTTTAGGAATATACGAACGATATCCGCCGCCAATTTCAATTTTTCGGTATCCGATTTTTGTTCCCAATTCTTAAAACGCCCCGCAATTTCTTTGTCATTGCATGTGTTAATAAATTGGTCTGTCATATAGTCCGAAAATTTTTCGCACTTGGCACGGTCTATGTCGCCCGCGACATCCGCAATTTGTTCTTTGCGATATGCCATCCATTTTTCAGGTGATTCCAGGGATCTATATAATTTATCAAAATCTATTTTTTTCTTTGTCATGGCGACCTCCTTTGTTTTTTTATGGGCCGTCCCCCAACAGTTTTATATATAGGTAAAAATATTCTATTTTCAAGTGGCGGTTTTATATTATTTCATATAAAAAAATTGCGTTGCTTTTATAACGCGTATGTGATAATTTTCCTTTGTCATGAGAGAGAATAAAATCCAACATAAATTAAACAAGATTGAACGAATACTTATCAGTTTTTCGGTATTTCATGGCATTGCGCAATTATTTTTAGGAACATTTGTACTATCGTTTTTGATACGCAATTCAATTAATGAATTTATATCTGTGTCATTATATGACCTGTTCTTTTATCTTGCCATTATGCTGTCGTTTGTATTCATGATAGACCGATGCAAACACGGAAATATCAAGATTATTTTTGGTTCGCATATCCTTGTGCAATTGACTTTAATCATTTTAATCGCGTTGCTGGGCGTCCATGCGGCAAATTGGGTTATGATTTTGGGTATGCTATATGGTGTGCAACACGCATTGTATGCCATGGCCCAGCAACAGATGATTATAGATAAAGTGTCCGTGCGTCGTATGATGTTTTTCTATGGCACAGATACCGCGGTCGCAAATATTGTAAAAATACTGATTCCAATTACGTTGGGTGCATTAATAACCATTGGTTCGTTGCAGAATATTGCATGGGTTATGGTGGTTATGGGCGTGATTGAATTTGGATTATTAGTTATGATGCCACCAATAGAAAACCGTTCTACAATCCAATCTGATTTGGTCGGATTTATGCGTAAATCGGTTGATACACCATGTATTCGCACACTGTTTACGGCGGAATTTCTGCGTGGATTGGCATATGAATTGGAAACTGTTGGGGTATTGTATATTGTATATGTATTTCATACAGACATGAACCTTGGGGCATGGACGACGGTTTTTGCACTTCTTACCGCGGGTGCAACGTGGCTGTTTGGACGTTTTTGTTCAAAACGCGATTTTAAATGGGTGATTGGTCTGTGTTCTATATTGATGATGGGGGCAATAATCTGCCTGATGTCAGATGTTAATCGGTTTAGCACATTGGCCTATGCGGGAACCGTGGCATTGGGAATCGCCATGATGGACCAAATTTTGTCGGTAAATGTATTAAACCTTGCCAAGACAAAATTTGTAACCCAAAAATATCGCACAGAATACCTTGCGGCGCGCCAGATTGTGTCATTTGTTGGTCGTTGGGGTGGAATTATTGCTTTGATGTATATTGGGGTGTTTGGCGGGTATGGTATGTTACCATATCTGCTTGTATTACTTGCCCTTGCCCGAATAATAGCGGCATTTATGTTTGCACAACTCGGAAAATATACCGAAAATGATTAAATTGGCATACTTATGTTCTATGGCCAGTGTCATTTAATAATTTAGCCAAATCAACCTTAGACCATGGCGTTAAAATATCTTCATCTGTTAGCCAACCATATTCTGTTTTGCACCATCTGGGGCCGTCGTTTATCAGGTCGGTTAACATTTTTACCAGCATCGGATATTCTGGATTTTGTCTTAATTTTTCTAATGCTGTGGCAAAATCTTGCTCTAATCTGGCGGCATTACGATGCAACACGATATCTAAATATGGGCCGCTATACGCCTTGATTCCGCCCTGCTCCAATTCATCGGCATATTTTGATAATTCCATTGCTTCTTGTTTTTTCTTAAACGAATCATCCCAATCTGGATATTCTTGGGCCGTTCGCAAATCAATTTGTGCGTGTACTCTTTTGGATTCAATAAATTTCTTAAACAAATCCTGATAACTTTGATATACATTTATGTGTTCTTTTCCCAATATCAGATTTACCAAAAGCTTGGTTGTTGATGCGCAACAAAACTCATATATTTTTTCTATATCATTTGTTTCGCATAACCGAATGATATCCAGCCAATCAATGCCCCGTTGTTCAAATTGATATTCCAGCGTTTCCCAATGCACTTTATCGCCACTGTGTCCCTCGATTCCATGTGCACGTGCGGTTTCGGCAACTTTATTGGAATTGGCATCTTCATGAGATTCGACATATTCATAGCCCATTTTTTTCATCGTCATATGAACAACCATCTTGCGCAGGTGTGTTGTCAAAAGCGCATTTTTACGTTTTTCCAGTATTATACGTAAAATTGCACTTTTTTCCTGTTGGGTTTCAGCATGTTTATAAAGATCTCGTATCATATCGCTTTCGGTTTCCAACAGCTCTCTAATTTCGTATTCCGCAAAATCAGCATTTTTATATTTTGTGTATTCGTAACGTAGCGACGGTCCAAAATATGATAAAAATAGTTCAATTTCTTCATCTGTAAAATCACTTGTTTTATATGTTGATATTTCATCCCCAACACTAAACAAGGTATCATTATTTGGGCATACAATACGCGTTCCCTTGGGTAAAATCATACCGGTATCTGGGTTTGGCATAAAATAAGTATCTGCACTTGCCACAACCTCTGGATTACCATTTAATTCAACAAGTTTTTTATATGGAATTAATATAACAAATTGAGATGCATCCCAATTACCACCCAAATGACTGCCAACAATTTGATTTAATGTAAAATGAACGGTTGCGCGGGCATATTTATAATCTGTTGCCATACCCGTTGTTGGAATATATAATTCGCCATTTTCGTTGCTGCGGGGCATATAGTTTGTGGCATGCACACACAGCCAATTATCCATATTGGACATGTCTGGCTGTTTTGTGGGGTTATTTATATCCTGAATCGCGGTTTCAAAATCTTCTATCGTTGACATATTTTTCCCCTGACATTCTGCTCATATTTATTTAATTGGAATTATATCATAAATTTCCTATAAAAACTAGTACTGTGAATAGAAAGACACCCACAATTGTGGGTGAATCATTTTAACAAGACATAAACATCTTACAATTTCTTTATCAATAACTTACCAGCGGCAGAACCTGGTGTCATAAACATACCCACCGCGGTCCCCCTTGTGCGATAAAACACAACATTATCCGCACATTCTTTATCCAAATCATCAAAAGTTATTTTTTTCCCGTGACAATTAAATGTTATCCCTTCTAACAACTGGGTTATTTGTTTTACAGCGCGTCCAACAATTAACACTTTGTCTTTATTAATAACCCCAGGAATAACGACCGTTTGTAGAAAATCAACCATTGCTTTTACCGACGGCAACTTTTTAATTACATCATTGTGTTTGCCATCCCATTTACTAGAGTGATATGGACACAATTCTAAATCACAAACTTTTTGTGCTATTCTTTTTATTGCCTTATTTCTATCCCCATATTTTGTCTCTAGCAAATTGGCAACCTCATAAAACTTATGATGAGAAATGGGTTGTTTTTTGCCATTAGGTAATCTATCTACCTTCTCAATCCAATATAACGCGCCACCTGTCCCAGATAACATCGGATTAAGGTAATAAAATGGGTAATCTGTTTCCTTTTGTTGCACGCAATCATCAGCCAATTTCTTCAAGGTTTCGTTTTGCCAATTTACATATTCATCTGCGTCAACCCCAGGATTTAATGTGACGATATAAATATCTGCATCTAAGTCCCCAACGAACGGCTCTGCTCGTAATTGCGAATGCAATAAAAAATCATTTGGATTTGTTTTCCACTCTGATTCAGATATTAATAAATTCGCATCTTTTAAAATTTGATAATCTTGCTCTGCAATACTAGTTTTTCCAACAATATTATCTTCGTAAACATGTGCATTTTTCCAAAAATCACCCAAATTTGACATATATTAACTTTTTGTTTAATTAAAAGATGATTAAAATATTCTGGCGGAGATAGGGGGATTCGAACCCTCGATACAGTTTCCTGTATACGCGATTTCGAGTCGCGCGCATTCAACCAGCTCTGCCACATCTCCGTATGAAGAAAGATTATACATATTAAAAAAACAAAAGCAAACAAATTATAGATAAAAAACACTTGCATTAAATACAACTTTTTTTCTAGAATAAATCTAAGAATGTTATGGAAAGGGGTTTTAGTGCTTAGTTTTGCACGGTTTTTGAGATTTTTTAAGACTGCTTTTTTTGCGGTAATGTTGTTGTTTAGCACGTCAGACATATACGCAACGACATCATGTGGTTCTGGTCAACAACCCCAAACAAATGTTTTTGCAGCATACCAGCATTGTGGTGTTCCGAACTCTATCGGGTACGAACATACCGGCAGTGGGCAAACAGTTTCATCGCTGTACGAAGGTGATGGAACTTGGATATCTTATTTTCCGAATTTTCGTGTAAAAGGCCGCGCGTATTGTTCTACAACTACTCCTGGTGAACCAGATGTTGGTGTTGCGTGCGACTCTATTCCACGTCGCCCTACTGCTGAAACCATAAATACAGTTAATAATGGTGCATATTGTTGGTGTCAAGCGACAGAACACCAACAATTTTCG
>JAEEGK010020529.1_pt1 | contig 14044 bp, 5 predicted proteins | sample 8958771 | NCBI WGS metagenome assembly JAEEGK01 (sample SAMN16246547, study PRJNA631951) | gut metagenome | biome: gut microbiome; feature: rumen; material: SC-attached | host: Bos | place: Iran: Karaj | collected 2018-10
CTTGACCGGTTCGTTGGCGGGGGCGATAAGCCGATTCCTGGCCTATGAGATGGGTAAGGAGGAGCAGCGTCTGGAAGAAGTCTTTTCTACGACGGTCCTGGTCCAGGTGGTCATGGCCTTGTTGTTGCTCCTGTTGCTGTTGCTGCTGTTGTTGTTGCTGTTGTTGCTGTTGTTGCTGTTGCTGTTGTTGCTGCTGTTGCTGCTCCTGTTGCTGTTGCTGTTGTTGCTGTTGCTGCTGCTCCTGTTGCTGTTGCTCCTGTTGCTGTTGCTGCTGTGCGGCTTCCTCTGCTGCAAGTCTCTGTCTTTCTGCTTCTGCCGCTTCTGCCGCAAGGCGCTGTCTTTCCGCCTCCGCCGCTTCTGCCGCAAGGCGCTGTCTTTCCGCCTCCGCCGCTTCTGCCGCAAGACGCTGTCTTTCCGCCTCCGCCGCTTCTGCTGCAAGGCGATCTGCTTCTTCCTGCGCGAGACGCGCTTCCTCTTCAAGGCGCGCTGCTTCTTCCGCTGCGCGACGTGTCTCCTCGGCGCGACGCTCTGCTTCCTCGCGTGCAAGACGTGATTCCTCGGCACGGCGTTCGGCCTCTTCCTTCGCAAGATGTGCTTCTTCCTCAAGTCGCGCTGCCTCTTCCTCTGCGAGACGTGTCTCCTCGGCGCGGCGTTCGGCCTCTTCCCTTGCAAGTCGCGCTTCTTCTTCAAGCCGCGCTACTTCCTCCTCTGCGAGACGCGCTTCCTCTGCAAGACGATCAGCCTCCTCACGGGCAAGACGCGCTTCCTCTGCCCCTCGTAACGCTGCTTCCTCTGCAAGACGCGCTTCCTCTTCAAGGCGATCTGCCTCTTCATAATTTTCCTGTTCACGGGCAAGGTATGCCTTCCAGGATATCAGCTCTGCCTCTCCGGCAAGAAGATCTGCCTTTTCCTCAAGTTGAGTTGCTTCTTCCTCTGCAAGACGACTTTCTTCTGCCAGACGCGCAGCTTCTTCTTTCGCAATACGCCCTTTTTCCTCAATCAGTGATACTTCCCCAACCGCCAGTTTCTCTTCTTCCGCAAGTCTCGACGCTTCTTCCTTCGCAAGTTGCTCTTTTTCCGCAAGTCGCTTTGCTTCCTCAGCCGCAAGGCGCTCTTCTTCAGCAAGCCGCTCCGCTTCCTCAGCTGCAAGGCGCTCTTCTTCAGCAAGCCTCTCCGCTTCCTCAGCTGCATGTCTTGCCGCTTCCTCCGGAGTTATGGTTTCCTGAATTTCCCCATCTCTGAGGATTGTTGCCTCGTTGCCCGTGTCCGATGTAAGAATCACGCTGTCATTATCGCTCGCGATCACGGTACCGGCATTATTTCCCGGATCCGTACCACGGGGTGGTTCGGGAGTCGGAGTCGGCGTGGGTGTGGGCGTCGGCATGGGACTCGTTGTTTCGGGCACAATATCTGTTCTTTGCTGCCCGGCATTACGAATCTCTTCGTACGCAATCATGACCGCATCGATCTGTGCATTTACCTTATCTATTTCATCCTGTGACAACCCTTCCTCTCCGGTCGCTGCTTCGGCATCAGCCAAAAGGAGACTTCTGACGTTTTCAAGGAATGTATCTTCGAATCTTGCGATATCAAACACAAGATCAGCTTCTTCGCCGGTCATGATCTCAACAGTAACTCCGCTTGTCGTCGAACCTGTTTCAGCGATACGGTTCATATCCTCTTTGGAAACAAGCTCATTCTTTTCAGATATCAACGATCTTCCTTCGCCGGGTCCGAGTTCCTGTTCAACAGAAACAACGGTGCCGTCGGCTCTGACCTTAACTGCCTTCACCTTCACCAGTCCTTCGAGGACCGCATTGCTTGTCTTAACGGCTCCCGAAACAGCGTCCTCAAGGACTGTGGTAAGTGTCTTTGTTCCTCTGATCGCCATGGACATGTTCGGTGTAACGATGTCATAGGAAGATTTGGCTGAAAGCTTACGTTTAACCTCCGTCAGCATTGATCCGCGTTCGATAAACACGCGAGTCTTACTGTCGTTCTCATTTCCGGTCGCGAAAAGTTCTATCCTCGTGCCGGCTTCAAGGTACACAAACTTATCATTGTCAAGCATAAGACGCGCGAACCCTTCTCCGGGAACCTCAAAAGTATCTCCCGAAGAAAGATTCATGTTCTTAAAAGCTTCTATTGTTTCGTTGTCACGAAAAACGTTACATTTACCGCCCAACTCAAAGACCTTGATTGAGCGATACTCATTTGTTCCTCCCGTTAATATAAAAATGAGTGCTAAAGCGATCGCAACGACCGCTAAGGCACCTCCGACAATCAATAACGCTTTTTTCTTCATACCTTTTCCCCTCTTATACGCACTTTCTTCTTCAGTCCTGCTTTTCACCCAAACAGCAGGTTCCCTATAACACTTTTTAATCCTTAGTCTGAATTTCCGAACTACATTCAAATAGCAAAAAACAACAAACCACCTTCACTTATATAGAGTACTCTTTATCACAAAATTCCTCAAAAAAAAAACGAGGGGACGTGGGTGTGGTCCACATTATGCGTCTCCTGCCACGAAGTGTTTTCTGAGAGTCGTTTTCACTCTCAGAAAACACTTCGGGCACGGAGACTAATGTGAGCCACAACCCCCGTCCCCGGGGTCCATCTTTAATAAGTAGAGGACACTTCGTAAGGTACCAAACCGGCAACTGCCTTTCCTTCAATATTGTCACTTCCGAAATAGATGTATCCGCTTTTTCCGCTCTTTTCTACCTTTGCCCATCCGTCCGGACAATATGACGGAACATCATGTTTCAGCTTTAAGAACACAGTATTAGTATTCGACAAGGTAGCTCCATAAAACTCCTGCAAGTCCTTATATGTTTCTACGGGTGTTACTTTACCCGTTTCACTGTCATAAGACAAAGAATCGTACACCCATATTTTATCCGGGCTGTTTCCGTTACTGTTTGGTTCTATATACAGATTCTTAAATGTATCAAACCAAAGCACACCGCTTCCGTAGAAGCCGGTAATAATATCAGGATCACCACCCTTAATCACCACCTCGGGTCTTCCTTCGGCAGATACATCTCTTGTCACAACCCACGGTATATATTTTTCCAATTCAAAGGATTCAATGGAAGTTCCATATCTTTCCGTCTCGCTGATCACTCCGCCGTACCATGCATTGCTGATATTGTTTCCGGTGAGCGCTTCAAGCAGAGAACCCGATGCAATCGAGGAGTCCATAAATTCAGAAAATACCAGCTGAGGTACCGCCGGATCTTCCGTTCCGGCATCGCCTGTATAAACAGCGGTGTATGCGAAAGCCGCGTTACCCGGATCGATGTAATACTTGTACGGTTTGTAGGTGCTGAAGGTCTGCGATACGGAAGAAGGTCCGGTTCCGCAGTCAAACTGGGGTCCCGTAGCCTCCGTTTTGAAGGAGACATAATGACTGTCAGGATTACCGGGTTCTACATCATAATCTATTCCCCAGATGAACTGAACATCATAATAATGAGCACCTTCACTATCGCTGAGGTTCGTGAACGTTCCGAGCGGCTTTAACGGAATGCTTATCCTTCCGTCCAGCGGCTCAAAGCTCAGATGCACCCCGTCGATAATGCCCATATCACCGTTTTTGCGATACAGATAATACTTCTTTCCCGTATCTCCGTCTTTTTGCTCCAGCTTAAGTACCGCATCCAGGGGCACTTCGTAATATCCTTGGGGCGCATACCTAGCGTATGTATAGCATTTTGCCACAAGGCTCGTGAGGTCGATCTCTGTGATCGCCCTTCCGGCGTTTGCATATTTGTCAAGTCCCGAAATCTCGAGATAATAGGTGTACATTGCCCAGTTCGCTTCCGCATTGTTTGGTCTCACGGTAGCTGCCCCCGGACGCACCAGGTTGATCGTGAACGGCGGTCCGTCAGGGATAAAGATGGGCTTGATCGTATAGGCCTTATTCTCTGTTTGTTCTCCAAGCCTAAGGACATATTCACCATCTATATAATTGATCCATTGATTTGAGGCTTCTTCCGAATTCAGGTAAACCGTATCGGTCTGTGTGCTTTGATTTTCCGGGTTGTTGCAGATGATTGAAAATCCCGCAAGTCTCATACCGGCTTTCGAAATGGCAAACGATTTATCACTGAGATTGGAAGTCCTCTTACTTCCTCCCGCCGACCAATCAAACTCAGCGTCTTCAGGGATAAGAGCCGCATTGTAGTATAGATTTCCGTATGATATAGGCTTTTTTATAACCCTGAGTCTGAATGAGCGGCTGCCGGTATCTCCGTGCTTTCTGATCAGGTTTTGAGAACAGCTGCCGATATTCTCTGAAATACCCGATTCCGAGAGATCCAGCGTAACAAACTTGTACTCATCAAGCTCAAAACCTAACGAGTTGTAATTGAGCTTGGTAACGCCGTTTTCGGAGCAGAAAAGCCACGATGATGAGGTACCCGTCCTTGATATCGTCATCGCGTTAATATTTCCCGACGCGGGCGTGTTGACATACGTCTGCTCGACATGGCCACCCGTCACAAGCGGTTCTTCACCGTACAGGAGAAGTTTTGCCGACAGGTCATAGAGATTCTCTCTGGACTCTGCAACCGCAAAGGAAGGGATCTCAAGCGGCTTGCCAAAGTAGTAAGTCTCGAAAAAATAAATCGGGTCGCTGTCCGTGTCATTTCTCAAATAATTCAGGAACACTCCCCAATATTGGTCTTTATCCGGCGAAGTGCCGTTGCGCAGCTTCAAAAGCTGAGGAGTTGCCTTTTCGCGTCCCACAGGGTTCGTCTGCAAATTGTTTTCAGCCGCAGCAACAGCCGCTGCATTCGCAGTCGCGTAATCAAAACCGTATCGCGTGAGGACTGTCGCGGTATCAGCCGTTCCTTCGGCGTCAAGCATCCTGACGGGAGTGCTTCCTCCCTTCGGAACCGTTAATGTTACATTTGTCGAGAAGTAGAGATAGAAAGTCATGTCACTTCTTATCTCTGTGGGATTTCTGTAATCAGAATCGATTCCGGTTTCATATCTGACAAAATCGTCCTGTCTCGATGCTATATAGTCTGTATCTCCGAGCAGAATTCTCGCAACGTTGATATCATCACCACCCCTGACGACACCGTCAGAACCTTTTGTTCCGATACCGATACCCGCATATTCCGTTAGACCGAGAGCTGTTTCTGTGAAATTTGTCTCAATATGCAAACGAGACGCAACCTCGGTATTCTCATATGTCAGTATATCTGAGGTCATCGGTAAATAGATCGTATCACCGTAATGCAGTCCGGTTATTTCGACCCATTCCGATTCCGGATCGGTATCCGATGTGTATGTGAGCCCACTCCAATAATCCTGACCGGGAACAACTATTCTGCCCGCCTCAGGGAACATATTCACAAATCTGATCTTATATTCTTTTTCACGGATTCCCGGATAAAGCGTTACCTCTTCATTCGGAACAGTCGTGACTCTGGCTGATTCGAGACTTTGATTGGCTGCTTCACTCGAGCGATACCATCCGGTAAATTCATATTCCTTACCTTCGGGCACATCGCCCTGTACATCAAGCGTTACGGAATAGCTGCTGCCTTGCACTCCCGGAAGAAGTGCACCCACTGTTGTGGGAAGATTGCTGTACGCAACAACAATATTACTGCTGTCGTGGTAAACGGGAGTTACAGTCCATACTATTTCCTGTGCAACTCCGGTCGCTTCATCCTGCGAACCGAAAGAGAATTCCCAGTGTGAGTCGGAATATGAAACCGTTGATGTCTCACTTACCGACCCCGATCCGGTTCCGGATCCCGATTCCTGCTCAGCTGCTTCTTGTGCTGCCTGCTCAGCTGCTTCTTGTGCAGCCTGCTCAGCTGCTTCACGTGCTGCCTGCTCTGCCGCCTCGCGTGCTGCCTGCTCTTCCGCCTCGCGTGCTGCCTGCTCCGCTGCTTCACGCGCTGCCTGTTCCGCTGCTTCACGCGCTGCCTGCTCCTCTGCCTCACGCGCTGCCTGCTCTGCCGCCTCGCGTGCCGCCTGTTCCTCTGCCTCACGTGCCGCCTGTTCCTCTGCCTCACGTGCTGCCTGCTCTGCCGCCTCGCGTGCCGCCTGTTCCTCTGCCTCTCGCGCTGCCTGCTCTGCCGCTTCACGTTCCGCCTGCTCGCGCGCCTCACGCTCCGCCTGCTCTGCCGCCTCACGCTCTGCCTGCTCTCGCGCTTCTTTTTCGGCAGCTTCTTTTTCAGCCTTTTCTCTTTCCTCTTTTTCCTTCTTTTCCTGTTCTTCCTTTTCGAGGCGTTCCTTTTCCTCTTTTTCTTTCTTCTCCTGCTCCTCTTTCTCAAGACGCTCGGCTTCTTCCTTTTCGAGACGCTCCTTTTCCTCGCGGGCTATGCGCTCCTCTTCGGACTCGCCTTCCTCCGTCTTTTCATCATCGGCTGCATCAGGGTTCTCTTCTCCGTCCTCTGACTGCTCGCCTTCACCGTCGGCGTCTTCGGCATCATCCGCATTCTCTTCGGGATCGTCTTCGGCGTCGTCACCGAGTTCGTACGAAACCAAGGATTCATCTCCGTTAACAGTTATATCTGTCTCGCCGGCATCCTCCCCAAAAGTGCCCGCCGTCTGCGTGAGCGAACCTGCTTCATTGCCGTCGCTTGTCACAGGTGTATCATTCACTATCGGCTCGTCATAGTATGTCTGAGCACGGTTAACGACATATTCCTCAACTGCCGAAGGCAGTTCAACCTTACCATCGATCACATCGTTGAGTACATTGATGGCTGCGTTCAGTTCTTCTTCCGTGATATCTCCGGAAGTAAAGCCTTCCTCTACGTCCTCTTCCCGGCTTCTTGCAAGCACTTCGACGATATTTGTCAGGAACTCTTCACTGAACTCAGGGGTTTCAAGGATCGTACCGAGTTCTTCATGCGTTGTCTCCTCCGCAACAAGACCGTCCGCTGTCTGTCCGTCATCGGCAATGTGCTTGACAGCTTCCTGCGAAAGAAGGTCCTTATTATCGGTGGTGACTCCGAGACCCTGACCTTCTTTGAGGTCCGTCGAAACGATCACGGCCTTACCCGTACTGTCTTTCTGGATCGTCGAGAATGATACATGACCTTCAACAACCGCGGCACTTGTTTTGATCGCGCCGAGAACGTCCTCATAAACCTCCGTCAGCGTTTTTGTACCGCGGATGGACATCGTGGTGTTTGGTGTAACTATGTCATAAGACGAAGTCGCGGAAAGCTTCCTTTTAACCTCTGTGAGCATCGAACCGCGTTCGATATAGACCATGGTTTTACTGTCTTTTTCCGTACCGGTAGCGGTAAGATTTATCCTCGTGTTCGCCTCAAGGTAAACAAATTTGTCATCGTCAAGCTTAAGACGTGCAAAGCTCCCTTCTCCGACCGTGAAAGAATCACCCGAAGAAAGCGTCATGTCCTTGAAAGCATCAAGACTGTCGCCGGCTCTTTCAACCCTACACGAACCGTCGATCTCAAAGACTTTAATTGAGCGGTACGCATCCTCACCGCCTGTAAAAATAAATAGCAACACGACCACGATTGCTATGATTGCCAAGGCTCCCACACCCGCAAACAGAAACTTTTTGTTCTTCATCATAAACCTCCACGCAGAGTTTCGGACTGATCGTCCAAAAATACACTGTTGAGCTTTAATATCCCTCTCACAAGCGCATCCTTCGAATTTTTCCACGGAGCATCGGCATTGCGGTAATCAAATTTGTCGGTAAACCACTCAACATCATCGCAAACGCGATTCATGTTATCCAGAAATAGCTTGTCAAGCACACTCACGAATTCATCTCTGTCTTTACCCGAAAGCGCTTTCCCCGATCCCTCGCGCAAAAGCGCGTAATGACTGCTGCAAAAACCTTTGCACGAAGCGAATTTGTCCCTGAACGCCTTATCTTTTCTGTAGAGATAGAACACCGTCTCTACGTAGCGCGAAAACATCCTGTTGATTCTGTCACAGATAAAGCAACTCGCTTCAAGTTTCTCAAAATATTCCGTAAGAGGATCCTTTCCTTTCGAAAAGAACGATCGACCCGTGACCGGTTTTTTCTGAAGAGAAGTGACATCCCTGATCACTTGCTGCATGTGCGTGTGGAGCATAAGCCCGAGTCCGAGCCTGTTTCTCTGCGCGTAAAGCATCCTTACGTGTTCCGCGCAAAATCCGGTCTTGTTGGTCTGCATTCTCACTTCGTCATCCATATACGAAGGTCCCATTGTAAAATCGATTGCGTCGGTCTCGAGAGCTTTGTGCATCACGCACAACGGGCACTCGCAGTCGCTGTCAAAGGCATCGTTGACCGGGATCGTGTAGAGCTGTTCGTCCATCTGATACCCCTTAACCGAAAAAAAACGGTATTATCCGTTTCCCTCGGATTTACTGATTCTGAGCTTCCTTTCCTTCGGCAAGCTCTTTGATATTCCTTGCTTTTTCTTTGATGCGGTCCGGCGCGTTCTGATTAAAGATGATCTTTCCCGCCCAGCGCATAGCTTCTTCTTTGTTTCCCACTTCAAGGTTAAGAGCAGCGATCAGATAGGTCGATGTCTGCTCATCAAGGACATAAAGAGGGAAGTTCTCTTTAGTGTATGCCTGATTAAAGCCTTCAAGAGCTTTTTTGAGGAAATCGTCTTCCTCTGCTTTAAGCTCGGCGCACTGTTTTTCAACGCCGTCGGGCCGGAGTGCTTCGACCTCTTCTCTCTTGCTGCGGATAAGCCATGCAAGTATCAGGCAGAGATACGCTCTCTCACTTGTCTTACCGCGCTTGACAACCGCATTCACGAGCGCAAGCTTATGGCGTTGGATCGCATCGTCGTATGTATATGTTTCTCCCGGCTCGGGAAGCCCCGTAAAGAATGATGAAATTTTCTCCCTTACAAGAGCTGCCTGACCGGAGGTAAGTATGTCAAAGTTCTTCGCAAGCGCCGCATATCCGCAAACCGGGCATGCGATGACGCCGTATTTCACGGAATCGATCTCCTTGTACCTCGGTCGCAGATCGATATCCTGCGATACAAGTTTTGCCTTTCCTGTTTTTACGCTCTTTGTTTTGAACATAAAATCACAGATACGGCACTTCTGAGACTTTTCAAGCAGGCACGCCTTCTCATCGATCAAGGCCTGTTTTGCGGCATCCACAGCCGATTTGCGGGCTGCCTCCTTCTCCTGCTGCGCTATCTTGGCAGGATCCTCAAAAATATCCATACTCCCCATGTTGCCGAGTCCCAACGACTCAAGCCCGGATAACATATCGCTCATTTTCTCTCCTCTTGTATCAGGTTATCTTTAGCGGCTTTTTCACCGCTGATTCTTGCCTTCGCAATTCCCGAAGGGAATGCAACAGACCTTTAGACCCAAAACATCACTGTGTATCAGCCTTTTTTGTGCGGACTCGTTAGATGCTCGACGCTCGTTTATTGAGGCTTATAACTGCTCTTGAGTGACGCTGTCCTGTTAAAGACGGGAGCACCCGGCTTCGAATCCTTGTAATCGACGTTGAAATAGCCGTTCCTCAAAAACTGGAAGCTGTCGTACGGCTTCGCGTCTTTAAGCGCCGGCTCGACAAACGCGTTTTCGATCACGGTTCTGGAGTTCGGGTTTATGTTGACGCTGCCGTCCTCGTTATAAACGCCTTTTTCCTCATCAACAAGATTCTCGAAAAGCTTAACGGTCGCTTTTAACGCCGTGGGCTCATAAAGCCAATGGATCGTTCCCTTAACCTTTCTTCCCTCGAATCCGCTTCCGCTCTTTGTCTCGGGATCATACGTGCAGTGAACGACGGTCACACGTCCCGAATCGTCCGTCTCGTAGGAGACACACTTGACAAAATATGCGTACATGAGGCGAACCTCATTGCTGGGGAAGAGTCTGAAATATTTCTTCGGCGGTTCGATCATGAAATCGTCCCTCTCTATGAGAAGTTCCCTTCCGAACGGAAGCTTTCTGCTTCCGAGCGCCTCATTTTCAAGGTTGTTGGGCGCGTCGAGCTCCTCGGTCTGTCCCTCGGGATAATTATCAATAACAAGCCTGATGGGATCGAGCACCGCCATCACTCTGTTCTTCTTAAGCTTCAGGTCCTCCCTGATGCAGTACTCCAGCATCGCATAATCGCATGAAGCATTGCTCTTTGAAACGCCCGCAAGCTCCATAAACATCCTGATCGATTCGGGAGTAAATCCCCTTCTCCTGAGCGCTGCGATCGAGACAAGTCTCGGATCGTCCCATCCGTCAACCGTACCGTTTTCAACCAGCCTCTTGATGTACCTTTTTCCGGTGATAACATTGGTCAGATACATCTTGGCGAACTCTATCTGCCTGGGCGGGCGCTCATATTCAAGCTCTCTGACAACCCAATCATAGAGAGGTCTGTGATCTTCGAACTCAAGCGTGCAGATCGAATGCGAAATACCTTCGATCGCATCCTCAATGGGATGAGCGAAATCGTACATGGGATAGATACACCACTTATCGCCTGTCCTTGCATGAGTCATATGAGCAACCCTGTAGATGATCGGGTCTCTCATGTTGATATTGGGAGATGCCATGTCGATCTTGGCGCGAAGTGTCATGGCTCCATCCTCTACCTTGCCGCTCTTCATCTCCTCGAAGAGTCTCAGGTTCTCTTCCACGCTGCGGTCTCTGTTGGGATCGTTCTTGCCGGGTTCTGTCAGGGTTCCTCTGTACTCTCTCATCTCATCGGCGGTAAGCTCTGAAATGTAGGCCTTGCCCTTCTTGATGAGTTTCACAGCGTCCTCATACATCTCCTCGAAGTAGTCCGATGCATAGAAAAGACGGTCTTCGTAGTCTGCACCCAGCCACTTTACGTCCTCTATGATGGCGTCCATGAATTCCGACTTCTCCTTCGTAGGATTTGTGTCGTCGAACCTCAGGTTGAACTTTCCGTTATATTCTTTGGCCATTCCGTAGTTCAAAAGTATGCTCTTGGCGTGGCCTATGTGTAAAAAGCCGTTGGGCTCGGGAGGGAAACGGGTACATACGTGGTCGTATACGCCCTCCTCAAGATCCTTGTCGATGGCCCTCTCTATAAAGTGCCTGCCGGAGCCGCTTTCCTCCTCCGGATTCTCAATTGTGTTTTTAATTTCTTCTGCCATTTTCTGTATAAAACCAACTTTCTTTTATGATTAGAGTACTATTTAGTATAGCATAAACTCAGGTGTTATACACATACTTTTCCTCGAAGGCCGCCCTGCGCAGGGGTTTGTCGTAGTAGTAGCCCTGGATGTACTTGACTCCTATCTCGTTCAGGATGTCAAGCTGCTCCTGATCTTCCACGCCCTCTACACAGATCTCCGCGTCTATTGCCTTTCCCATGTCAACCATGGACCTTACCACCGCCTGTGAATACCTGTCGGTTGCTATATCCCTCACAAAATCCCTGTCGATCTTTATTATGTCGAAAGGAAGGGCTCTTATACTCGAAAGAGCTGAGTACCCTGTTCCGAAATCGTCGAGGGCAAGTCGTACGCCCAAGGCCTTGATGTCCAAAAGAGTCTGCTTTGTCCTTGCCAGGTCGTTTATTGCGAGTCTCTCGGTCAGCTCTAAAACAACCCATTCAGGCTTTATGCCATTCTCTTTGATACAGGTCCTTAGAATATCCACGATGTTGGTCTGCATGATCTGCACTACCGAGACGTTGACGCTGACTGCAAAATCTCCGTTGCCGGTCTCGTTCCAAATCCTTAAGCACTCGCAGGCCTTGCGAAGCACATGGTTTCCGATAGGGTTGATAAGACCCAGGTATTCAGCCAGGGGAACAAACTCATCGGGACTTAAGAAGCCCAGATTGTTGCTGTTCCAGCGTACCAGTGCCTCTGCTCCGATGTGTCGCAGACCGCCCTTCTTGCCGTCTCTTGTAAGTACCGGTTGGAAGTAAACCTCAAACTCGTCACACTGCTTACTGATGGCGTCATACATATTCTTTTCGAGGTCAAGTCTGTGGATGGAAGAAGAATCGATGTTGTCTGAGTACTCGGCGATCCTGTTCTTTCCTGACTTCTTGGCCTCGTACATGGCCACGTCCGACTTTCTTATAAGTTCCGACACGTTGTCGCCGTGCTCCGGGAACTTCACGACACCCATACTCATGGTACAGTAGTAGTCGCTGTCCTTGAGATACCAGGGGGTAGCAAAAGCGTCTTTTATCTCCTCCATTATCCTGTCTATATCGGGATAACTCTCGGGTGGAACTATGATGACAAACTCATCTCCGCCCATGCGGTAGCAGGACCTGCTGATTCCCTCAATCCTGCTGATGGCTCCTGAGATATCCTGAAGGAGCGCATCTCCGTACTGGTGTCCCAGCGAGTCGTTTATATGCTTGAAATCGTCCAGGTCCAGGTACATGATGGCACCCTCGGTCCTGTTCTTTTTTGCCTCATCTATATACTTTGCCAGATCCTTTTCGCAGCACATTCTGTTGAAAAGACCTGTCAAAAAGTCCGTATATGCCTGCTGCTCTATGCGCTTCTGGTACAATTTCTTTTCCGTGATGTCGTAGATGGCACACAGATTAACCGGCCTTCCGTCCACCCATCTGATCTTGGTGTAGTAGACGTCGAACCACTTTTCCCTGTCCCTGTGGTAAACCTCGTAGTTGCCGCTGCTGCTCTTGTAGGGGATATTGTCCTCAAAGAGCTCAGCCAGCTTGTTCTCCGCCAGTTCCCTGCTGAAATGCTTCTTAAATCCCCTGTTGGCAAAGAGCAGAACTCCCGTGGCATTGTCCCGGACGTAGATGGAACTTCCCACGTTGTCCAGCACCGCCTCCAGTGATGCAAAAGAGCTGGCGAGGGAATTGGTCTGAAGTCTCTTGGTGATTATACTCTGAAGGATCCTGATGGTGTCGTTGATGAACTTGATATCGTCAATGGACCAGATCCTGTTCTCTCTATTCTCGGTAAAGCACGCATAGAACCTTGGCGCGCCGTTTATCATAATGGGCATGGAAACAAGAGCCTTTATGCCCATGTTGTCAAGCTGCTCTCTCTCTCCGGCATTCATTTTGGTGTCGTGGGATACCACGATGGCCTTCTCACTGCCCAAAAACCAACAGACCTCCTGATCTGTGGTCTCTATAAACAGCTTTGGAAGTTCGGGAAGTGTCCACTGCACAACTATGTCCATAAGATTCCCGTGATGGGTTCTGCAGGTGAAAGCATGGCTTATCTGCATATATGAGCATACCCTTGAAAGGACCGTAGCCATGATCTCCTCAATGCCTTCATCGCTGTCAAGGAGAGATACTATCTCCGTCATGGTCTCTGCTCTGTGAAAAGAGCTGGTCATCTCAAGTTCTTTTTGCTTGCTGCCCTCACTTATGGCAAGAGCTTTAGACCTCGAAGCCTCCACGTTTATGAGAATAACAGACGTGGCTCTCAAAAGGTCAAGAGATCTGTAGAATTTCTCTTCAGTTGTCTTGTACTGGAAATTGTCGATTGGCGGATAGTGATAGAAACTCTGGTCGAACTTTGCGTCCGTAAAGAGTGCGCATACGATCCAGACTGCAGATATTTCGCCTTTATATCCCACTGCCATGGCTGCAAGACGAAGATTAGGGATCTCTGTGTCCTCCACAGCCTGATCCTCCAGTGCACTCTCGGATACCCTGGCAAAAATGTTATGAATTCTGATGGGAGTTACATATTTTTTTATTATCTCAAGCTCGTGGACATTGCCGGAGAAGGACGACAGAGACTCGCCGTCTTTTGAAAGACACATGGCGTAGATCCCCGCCATCTCGCAGAACCGGTCCTGCCAGTCCTGCAGATCTTTTCCGTTTTTTTGCGCAAAATGAGCAAGGGTCCCGCTTTCCGGTCTTACGGAACCCGTATCAATGGCTTCATTGTTTTCCACCACGTTAGTATAATCCTGCAAAATAGTCTCCCTGTAAGTAATTTACCGAAGATTTTTTATTTGTCGTCCACGCTGTAGTTGGGCGCTTCTTTTGTGATCTGAATGTCGTGAGGATGGGACTCACGAAGGGCAGCGGATGTCATCTTGATGAATCTGCCATTTGTCTTGAGCTCTTCTATGCTGCTGCATC
>JAEEGK010020530.1_pt1 | contig 14043 bp, 8 predicted proteins | sample 8958771 | NCBI WGS metagenome assembly JAEEGK01 (sample SAMN16246547, study PRJNA631951) | gut metagenome | biome: gut microbiome; feature: rumen; material: SC-attached | host: Bos | place: Iran: Karaj | collected 2018-10
CCTGACAATATCGTCATAGTCGAATGTATCTGTTATAATAGCTGGCATCTGTCAGAAGACTATTTGTTTTTTACGACCTCCCAATAACCATCTTTTCGACCATCTTTGCGGACCACAATCCCCATCGCCTGAAGCTGAGAGATATGTCGCTGAAGAGTTCTGAACTTTATGCCAGTCTTTTGCGCCATTTCACTGGTCGTAATAGACGAATCGAATTGCATTTCTTTTATAATAACATCCTGAATATCAGATAGTTCTTTTGTGCCACCTTTTACGCCATCTTTTACGCCGTCTTTTACGCCACTTTCGGCATCTTCTTTTACGCCATTGGTGTCAATTTCAATCTCTTTCTTGGTGAAATAAGGATGGCAAGGAATGTCTATCAGGAAGTACGTCCTCTCTTCGTCAGTCTCGATAGTCGCTCTGGGCGAGCCGTTGGCGAAAGCACACACGCTACGGTAGATGGCATCCGGATTCCATCCCGTCTTATACTCAATGCGGTCACCCTCTACAGCCCGTCCACCGAGCAATTCTTCTATATTAATTGGTAGTCTAATATATTCTTATAACGTTTTCGATTTCTGTTCTATTTCTTGCGCTCGGCTCTGCCACTTGGTTTGTCCAGGAAGGTTTAACTCAACGGCTATAGGGAATCAACGGTCGAAGGCCCTAAGGGGAAAGTCAAAAACAATCGTGAACCTGAATCTTAGACCATGAATCGTAATTCCTGTTTCGTTTCTGTTTCTCTTCTATACAAAATCCTTAAAATACCCAAAGTCACCATCAACCAATATCCTTCGGTCAAGACCAACATTTCTTTTCTCGCACGATGTCTCAGATACCATTGCACATGAGAAGCAAGCAGCATAATTCAACTGATCTTCGTTTTCCCAGCAGATTGGGTCTGAGGCACAGTTCATGGCCCTTTGCATTGCCTTACGAATAATATTCTCTATCAATTCAGGCTGACCTTGCCAAACCAATCCACCCATGCTTCCCTCTGCGCCATCCGTTGTATATATAAGTACTCCGCACATCCTGTCAGAGAAATACAATCGTTCACTCATACTGGCAGTTGGATAACCACAAGAGAACTCCAGTTCCTTCATCAGAATATGTGAGAATGTGTGAAGTACTAAGAATCTTGCTATTCCTCCAAGCTTCATCTCACGATAAATGCTCTCAAAGGTGTCGTCATGTTCACTCATGGTCTTATAATGCTCTTTGAACAAATCCTCGTGGCTGCTCATCCATGCCGACATGGTTTCTTCATTGAAGCTAAAGAAGAGACCCTCACCAAAGCTCTGAACCGCAGGCATCGTCAATACATCTTCTGGTGCTTCGCTGAATATCTTCATTCGATTGGGGTAATCAATTGTGCCATCGTCCTTCAATTCTGGCTGTGGCATACTGACACGCGAGAAATTAATCTGTGTATTACTTACGCCAAGCGTACTTACTTGTTGTATTTTGTGGAAGTAATGACGAAGAGGTTCTGGCAACTCAATATCATTGAATATCAGTTTGTCGTTAGATTCTAACGATTTGCTGTTCTTTTGGAAGACCTCAAATTCCTCGAATCTGTACTGTTCACGAACATCGCCAGATTCATCACCTTTTCCCTCACCCAGAAACGCATTGATAACTTTTTGTGCTTCATCCTCGTTTAGTGTGTAGTCGCTGTCATCGGCCTTTGAAACAACATACTCAATAAGGCTTTCAAAGTCATCCTCAAAGCAATGTTCCGAATAATCCTGCTTAGTTGCCCCCGGATGCTTCTTTGCATATTTGTCAAACCACTTCTCTGTCATCAGTGTCAGCACCTTTTGCATCTTCTCATCCAGCACATTTGCTCCAGTCCTATAATCATCAGGAATGTACAGGCTGCTGAAGTTCTCTGCATAATAAACACTATTACTTGTCACCAATGCCCACTTCATAGTCGATCGTTTGTTTTTCTGTATACATGCTGCATAATCCTGCTGGCCGATACCCTCCCATGGTTTGTCACCTGGGCACAATGGCTGTAGGTTCATGATACCTTCAAGGCTGACAGTCTTGCCACAACATTTGCATTTAAGCATACCAAAGCTCTCTGTATGACTACGGTTCTCCAACCATTGTAGTTCGTGTTCACCATTATTGTTTTCAGGGCAAGGGTCGCTTTCGTAGTTAAACAAATCGAAACCTTCTTCTGTCACCCGTTTCCCTTCATTGAGTTTTGCCGAGAAGTATTGTTGCCATGGAATATCAGAGATATGTCCATTTGGGCAAATCAATACCATTGAAGATTGTTCCAACAATTCATGGACTTTATTCTTACCCTCTTGCAATCTTGGGTCATATAGTCGCCTTCCAGTTTTTGTATAAGGGTCACGTGGTGGAGCAAAATATCTGAGATCACCGCCATTACAGCCTTTTTCTCTCCATATCTTAATCCATTCCTCTACAGGTTTAAAGTCCTTTTTGGTACGTGAGAAGAACCAGCGGGGGAAAACAATGGCTGGAACGGTAAATGTACTTTCCTCTAATTTACTGTTCGGATGTATTTCCTTGTATCTGATGTTTGCTGGATGCTCATCCACGTTACAATTGTTGTAAGCGTCAAGAGAAATATGTGGAATAGCTACCAAACAACGCAGATGCGTCATTCCCTCTGTCGCACGCAGGAACCCCACGAACCGATTGTCATCTATTATTTCGACTCCTGTTTCCTCAGAAATCTTAGAAGCATTCAGAAGTTCAGAACTATGCCTTTTCAAATACTCGGAGACAGCAGACACACTGCCCCATTTAGATGAGGTTAGTGGCATTACAAAGCCGCCCCATTTTGTAGCCACAATAGAGCCAACACCTGCATTTGAAGAAAGAACTTTGTACTTTCCAATGCCCTGATTGAATTGTCTTGTAGTCTTAATTTCCATCGTTTCCTACTCTTATATGAAGCACAGCTTCTGGTTCAACAATACGTAGCGACTGTGGTACCGTCCATAGGTTATCACCATTGGATTCGTCATATCCTGCAGGGATGCTAAACAATGCCGCAGAATTTTGATACTGGGTCGAATTGTACACCAACCCATCTACTTCATTGGCTTTAGCCTCCCACTGACCTATAGCTTCATCAACAAACCGAATAATATTGTCTCTCAATTCTGGAGTGAGAAGGCCTTTTTCCAACTGGCTAATCTCCGGCTTTTGCATTCTCTCATATCGCTGGTTGAAGTAATCGGCCACCATTTGTTTAATCTGGTCGCTCAGATTGCTTTCATTGATTTTGCTGGCACTATTACGATCAGCAAGCTTATCATAGGAGTGTCTCACTATAGCTGCCAAATACAATGCAAGGTATTTCTCAACAGATTTCTTAGAGAATGGCGTTATTGAAATTGGCTCAACATAAAAATACAGTTTTTCGTGGAACTCCCTGAACTTCTCATAGTGTGATACATCTCTCGAACGGAAAGGATTGTGAAGAGTCAGTACAAGTCCTTTCTGCTCACGAGCCACACGGGAACTAGCCTGAATGTACTCGGCAATGTTTCTTGGCATGGAGTTCATGATAATGGTGTTAAACCTACTGACATCCAAGCCAACAGAAATCATGTTGGTAGCTAAAATGTAGTCTGGGGGAGTGCTCCCTTTAACCCATTCTCCATTCTCTTTATGAGGCAGTCGTTTCTCAATGCTCCAATCCTGACCTACCTCTGCAAATTTTTCATTTACCTCAGCACCAGTCAGGCGACCAGACAATTCAGCCTCACTCAGCTCGTTCATTGAGTAAAAGCACTCTAACAGATTCCCAAATGGCATAACGCGCTTGAATAAGCGGCGCACATACTTTGAATACTCTGTATAGAACAGCGCATCCGTCTTACCAACCTCCTTCAGACTGTTGAAGTAGGATATAACCGAATAGTAGTTGTTAGCGGCAAATTCAAATCCTGAATCATGTGAGTGCTCTGCTTCGAAAATAGCTCTATGTACTAACAGTATCGCGGCAAGACGCATCTGTGTTGTCATTTGCGTTCTGCCTGTCGGCATAATTCCGATGTATTTACGCTTCGATATATATTTCTCCTGACCATCCTTCTTCTCTCTTTTGTAAAAGGCAAAGAAAGAATCATCATAGTCAACTCCATTATGGGGGAAGATATTTAAATCCCTGTCATACAAGGCTCGAATCTGCAAATCTGTATTGCGAGTCGTGGCAGTAGAGGAAATAATTTTGGGCCTTGTTCCGTCTTTTCGTGTACATAGTTGGTCAATAGCGCATTCAAAAAGGCTAACTGCTGAACCTAATGGACCTAGCAACAAATGTAACTCATCTTGGATAATGAGATCTGGCGGAAGACAATTAATGCCCTGCCCGAAAATACGGCGAGAGTCTTTGTTCTCTTCTTTTGGTTTTGTAGATACTCTATGTGCTATAGCTGCAAATTTATCAACAGTACCGAACAATAAGGTTGGCGGTTCTTTGTAGATGTGCTCATCGCAAAGGCGTACAGGCAACTCGTCAGAGAATGTACATGTGTCATTTGCATTCGAACAGAAATATAACTTCTTCTTTTGTGAATATCTCAGTTTTGAACCGCACCAGGGACATCGGTCTAAAGGAATCTTAGTCTTATTCTCACCGTCCTCTCGACGGTCCCATTTTATGGACTCATCATCCAATCCATCCTTTCCGTCAACTTTGTTCGGAAGGGAATTGGAACCCACATATAAACCTATAGAGATAGGCTTTGCGCCTAAATCGAATTCTTCTTTTTTCTTACCCCATCTTCGCATCTGTTCCAAAGCCAAGATGAGTCGCAATGCTCTCTGAAATTGTTGAGTCGTCAGCAAACGAAGTGTATATCTCATTATCGCAGCAACTCCATATCCTTGTTCACCATACATCCTGCGTCGATAGATAATACACAGCGCAATGATTCCAAGGTAGGCCTCAGTCTTACCACCACCAGTTGGAAACCAAACCAGATCAACTAAGTCATTACGCTTTTTCCAACCATTATCTTGTGGATGGTTGATGATACCATCAAGATTTAACAAGATAAAAGCCAACTGGAAAGGTCGCCATGCGGCATGTGGAGAAGAAGGGAATATGTTATCTTGGGCTTGTTTATAGAAGTTTTCGTTCAAATTTGGGTCGTCATCAATGATTATTTTCTGATTATCCTTCTTGTTATGCCATAGTTGCATAAACATGGCAGAATTCATCAATCTGAAACAGCGCATGTTCTCTTTATTACTGGAGAGAATATTGTCAACATTATCTTTCATGCGCTGCATGTCACTTTTGCATTTAGATAGATTATCCAATGCAAACACCCTGTCATTCACATCTTTAATACGTGCTTCATTTTGAGCAATCCAATCCTCATATAGACCTATGAAATCCTTTAATCCAGAAATTATCTCAGGGTCATTGGCCTCAGAAAATGTGGATAAGTACTTAAACTGAAGACATCTGTCATCAGTTAAATATGGTTGGGGAATAATCATGTCCCCCTTTTCAATATATTCACTATACTTTTTTCTGGGAACAGGTTCAATGTCTGGAGTTTCGAAAGATGGAATAAATTCAGACCAGATGTGATAAACTTTCCCATCCGCCTCCTTTTCCCAATCAACAGAACAAAGGTGTCCCACTCCATAATCATTAATGGAGCGATATAGGAAATTCAATTTGTCCTCGTCTTTCTTGACATCTTTGTATGTGTTGCCTTCGTGATACGGGCACAGGAACTTACTCTTAAGATCAATATGGATTCCGAAGAAACATAGTTTGTTAACTTCTTCATTAACAATTGAAAAATAGTTCTTTGGAGATTCACGGAATGGTGAAGAATCGTTCACAATCAAAACCTTTAGATATAGGTTTTGGTCTGTCTTGTCCTTACTATTTCTTGTCACTTGCAACCAAGCCGACAATGCGACATTTTTACCTTCCTCCAAGTCTACGGAATAGAAATGGTTTAATGTATCATTGTCTTTTGGCTTAAATATCTGTTTAGCAACATTACTACTTTCTGACTTTATTCCCTCCAGATTTAAAGTCTTACTGAAATCATGGGATTGCCAGAAACCAAAACCTTTATGGTCATAAAGCTCAATAAGGTTATCAAAATAGGACAGGAATGTTTCATACATTTCAACTTTTTTAAGTTGATTAAGGACTCGCTGTTTTTCTTCATTTGTGAGATATAATGGTATATCGTGGTCGTCACTGTCTTTTTCATAATGAATATGATTAAGATACTTGTTGAAAAGAACCTCACGATATGAAAGTAAGAATCTGTAATTTGGGGGGATCTGAGTAAAAATTGGGTCAGTCTCACCATCAATAACGGCTAACTTCGCTGCACAATTCATATTCATTGTACGAAGCATGTCCTTAACCTGTGATACATTCTTGTTAGGAATTGGATATATTTTAAGTTTACCGTCGTTATAGTTGAAATATTGGTGAAGAATAGGATTCTCTTTAAAGAACTGCTCAAACTGAGTAAGATGGTCGCTTACTAAGACCTGAACCCTTTGCTTATCACTGCTGACAATTTTGGTATAATATCTTCCCGAGACAGTTATTTCCACATCTTTCGATAAACTTGCCTCTGGAACCAAGCAACATGAGATTCCTACTGTATTAGGAAATCTTCTGCTTAAAGAATAGACATCTTCATCATCTACTTCATTTCCTAAATCTCCATTCTGTTCGTTACTATCAGTGCGCAGAAGTTCAAAGTCATCTTCCTGACCATTTGTTGATACAGTTTCATCGTCAATATCTGCTTCGTCTGATGAGTCTTGTGAGGCAAACATGCCCTGAGCCTTGGGTGGGAAAAGTACTGCCGTGCTATAAATCGAACCAGGAGTAGTGTTAATCACTTCACCATCGAATGATTGGCCCTCTTCCATTTCTAGGGAAAAACGTCCTCTACACCCATTGGGGCCTATCATTTGTTCACGGATGAAAGACTCCAAAGATTCTCTTTTAATATCAATTATGTTATTCATATCATGTTATAGTTACGACGTTATTCATTTTTATTTCATTGCGAAGTAATGATTGCAAAGTGGCTAAGTCGCCAACATTGCGGAGGTTTAGCAGATCATTTATATCACTATCTTTATAGTCATCGAACAAATCTTCATCAACATCTGCCAACAAAGTGTCTTGGAGGAATTGATCCATCATGCTGTTGAATCTTCTTGTGCCGTTTTTCGTAGCAGCCTTCTTACTCCTCATTATTGAAAGATACGGGGATATAAGTCCAAACCCTAAATACTCAAAGAGCTTCTGTTGACAAACCTTTTGTAAAGGCAGAATCATATTTGAATCTAAATCGGCCCAATGGCAGAATTGGCTCTTTTGTATTCTATTTGACTCTTTCAATCCTTTCATGACAGAATCATATGCATTGTCAAGCCCCTCTTTTTCTATCTTTTTTGAGAGAAGAATTTTCCACAAAATAATCGATGAGTCACGCTCTTCTTCAGTGATTTTACCTAATTTGTATTGCGATTCCCGAATTACTTTTTCGCGGAAATCATCCTTTTCTGATTGTAAATCTATAAAAGACTTAAGCTCGTTTGCGACATCATCCAATTTCTGCAACCTTTTAATGTCTAGGAGAATCCCCTTTTCCTTAATTTCAGTTAGTCGGTCTATTTGTGTTATACCATTATCTGTTTCGTAGATTACGAAGTCTGTCTCAGGAATATTGAATTTACTGCCATCATCAAATTCTCCCTTGACATATACAACAGCTCGCGATGTGCTGCGTTCATCACTAAATTCGTATTCACCCTTAGTTCTTCTTATAGAAGGCTTAACAGGACGTGGCACTTTGCCAAAAAGTGTGTTTCTTAGTTCTGAATCCAACAAATCTGCTTTATATTTATCGTAGTCGTATTTATCCCATTCATACATGTCATTAAACGCTACTCCTTGTATAATGTCATGAATGAACTGGTCTTTACGTACAGGTATAGGGTCAAAAGAATTTGGGAACTTTGCATATGACTCTCTGACATAATGCGGGCGATATTGCAGAACAATTACACGATTTTCTTTAATAGCATTATTCCCGTTTATTGGCTTTAAAGCAGAGTAGTCATAATACTTCACCTCTAATCGGGGAGAATATTCCTGTAGGCAAGTTGTTAATGCTCTTTTCATGGACAAATCAATGCTCTTATCCAATACTATAGCTATTTTTAGTTTTTCTCCAAACTCATCTCGTGTTTTGCTCCTTATCAGTTTTTCCTTAATGATACAATTATGAATTATCGGTTTAACTGCCTTGGTGGCTCTTTCTAGTTGCCATTCTATTGACATTTGATAGTCATCGTCGTTATAATCAGGAAAAGATTTGTGAAGATAACTTGAGTATAGAGATATAAGTTCATCACTTAGGCATAAAGAGAAACGGTTACGCTCTTGAATCCTGAATTCCGATTCATCAAGTAACGAACCAAGCACATCAGAAAACAGTAACTGGTCATCAGGGATAAAAATGTGCTCATATGAATTGTTCCTACAAAACATATAGTTGCTCTCATCCTCGTCGAAAGTAATGTAATGGGGGTATTGGTAGAATTCTTTTTCACTTACCATGGGGAATTTCCGACAGAAGCCAATCCCTTTATTTATAGAATGACGAAGATGGAAAGGCTTTTTTGAGAAAGCAAAGACGAAACAGTTCTTTAACCCCATCTTGTATGCCGTATTCCAGCGTTCGAGTGAGCTTTCTTCTAACGAATTGACTTTGTCGTTATTCGTATAGAACACAAAAAGGTTATCCACCATAACATACTCATCATCTCTTTTGTGCTCTCTAAGCTGGTCTCGTATATCGTCAGCATCGAGATTATGGCACATAATCAAGTTCTTATCAGTAAAGAGGTTGTCGGTTTCACCATAGAACTCAGAGATGAATTTATGCTTATCAGCTCTGGATACTTGCAAATCTCCTTCTCCGCAAATTATTATGTTCTTGTGTCCTTTCTCGCCAGAATAATTATCTGTTATACTACCCAATGTTTCTCGGATGTATTTAGCACATGGGACAGCGTACTGTTTCATGTGTTTTTCGTCTTCTTTTGTTCGAAGCACGATATTACGCATTGACGCAGCTCTTCTTTTGAGAAGCTCTCTATTATCATCGTTATAATACAAAGATAACTTTAGAATAAGGAATTTCAACCACACTTCGCGAGCCCATTCTGGGGCATGTGGCATATAGATGATTGGGAAACAGATTTCTCCATCTTCTGCCTTCCTATTCATATAATAATCCACAATGCTATTCATCACGTTTATGAATCGACGAGCCGATTCCTTTTGTGTATGAACCATCGCATTGATGATGGAATCGACCTCTACAGATGATTGGTTGGCAATATTTTTAAATACTTCTGTCATAGGAGCCGATATCAATTTGATGAGTTAACTTTGTCAAGAAGTAATAATTCAAGATCAAACATTGCACGAGTCATTCCGACATACAGTTCAAACTTGTCTATTTTTTCCCGGTTGTTTAACACTAATAGCACATGCTTTGTTTCAAGCCCTTTGTAGGACAAGATTGTAGTTAGGCTCAGCCTGTCTTCCTCATATCTGACATTCTCAGGCTTTAACTCCTTTATAAGTTCAATATCAGAAAGGCGCTCAAATAGTTGCTTGTTATGGGAGTCCGTCAGGACTACATACTCTGACCATTTCTTTTCCCCACTTCTCAAATCCGTTAGGAGGGCTTTTATATGCTTTACCAATTCGTTAGTCCCTTGGTAGTGATGTATTTTTATAGCTGGGTCATTACTTTCCTCAATATCTCTTATTATTATAGAAGTCTGTGTTCCGTCTTCACTTTCCAAAATCTTGTTGGCTTCATCAACAATCTGCTTATTATTAGGAACTCTTTTGTTCTCATTCAAAACGAAATGGGTTCCATATCGCGAAATGTCTTCCGCGTAACTATCTAATTCTCGGATTTCTTTTCTATATCCTTGCTCAGTATCAAAGAAAACAAGGTATCTACCTGTTCCAAGACCATTACCGTTTATAGATGTAAGTGAATTTAGAACTTCCGCAGCACCTTTGTCGAAAATGTCTTGCGCTTCATCAATGACAATAAAATCATATGGGATAAAGTCATCTGATTCGCGAAGTGTGTCAAACAGTCGCTTCATTTTCTCAATAAGGGATGAAGAACCTTCCTGAAAATCATCGAAGGTGACAAACTTATGAATTGGGTCCAGTTTCGATATAAATGAAATAAACTGATATACCTCGCAATTCTCCAGCCCGACCTTCAACAGCTGGTTGCGTACAGTCGCTGCCAGAAGATTATTCCAGCAAATATAAACGCCCCGTAAGGACTTGTATCTGCGGATAAATGCTTTCGCTATGGTTGTTTTACCAGTACCAGGGCCTCCCTCGATAATGATGCGATTGTTTTTCTCCAGACTCTTGAATGTATCGAGATTCTGAATGTTCAGCCAGTCAAGAATGCTTTGGTAACTGGTTTCTGTATAGTTGAAATCAGGGCGAATGTTTGCGACCAGATGATGAATCGCAATATCTACCTCAGTTGGCTTCAAATCCTCAGTAAACCAATGTTTTCTCTCTTTGTCAATGCTAAGTACAGATAGACAGAACTCAGCAAAAGACTCTGATTGATTCTCCTGTTGGTATCCAGACCATAATTTATATCCCATATCCAACTTTGGGAAATGGTTCGTGTGAGCCATCTTTGTGTGCGGGAACGCACATACCGTGTCTATAAAGATTTGGCTGCTATTAATAATCTTGTTGTTCAGCAACGCATATTTGTAGTCTTCAGCTTGCTGGAAAGGCGACCTGTCCATAGTCATCCCGTCTCCTTTGCTAAAGAAGAACTGACCATTTTGGATACCAACGTTACCACCTTTTACTTCAACAACGAGTGCCCCTTTTTCACATACTAAGAAGAAATCAATTTGAATTTCGGATTGTCTGCTATTACCAATGGGCAAACGCAAATCATGCCAAAAATGCCAAGTAAGATTGCTCTTTTCACAATCTTTCCATATCCTGCGATACATGTCTATTTCACCATATAATGGTGTTCCATCATTATGTTTGATGATGGTTTCCAAATTGTTCAGGTTTTTATAGTCATGACTTATTATTGGCATATCTCAATTTTCTTTACTCCCAAAGTTTGGGATCTTTTAAGTTAGACATCTTATAGTTAAACATCTCAAGTAGTTCCTCTCGATGTTCAGGAAACATCTCCAGTGTATCAAGTAGGGTCTGCAAGGTTTTGCAAATTTTTCGCACTTCACCTCGCGAATCTTCTCTATCGTAATATCCCGTTTCATAATCCCGTTGGAACTCTTCAAATGGCTTTATGGGCTTAAGAACTTCAAAACCTGCGCCTTGTTCCCAGAACGTTTGGTTACGATAAGAATATTCCCAGAACGACATCTTCTTGTAGAAGGCCTGCTGATTACACCAGCGGGCGATTTGAATGTACAAGTTTGAAATCGGAGCGTTGTGGTAGTCTTCATGACGCATTAGGTAACCTACACAACCGTAAGTCATCAACACCTTGATGCGCTGAAAGATTTCCCATATATCACGATAGAATTTCTGATAGCCTTGCTCTGTTTGTTTAAATCCGCAGAACAGATAGAATTTTGTACCCTTCTTGGGATTGTAATGCTTCCAGATCTTTAAGGCTCTTTCTATTAGTGGACGGTCTTTCCAATTATCAAAGGCAAAGATAAAGTCACCATGATACTTCGTTTTCGAGAGCATCTCGGCCATCTCCTCACCATGAGGACTTTGTGCCAGCATACGCTCGTCAAGCCCTTGACGGAACTGAAAAGGTCGTCCCGTGTCTATCAGCTGTTGCAGTCTGGCACGCCAAATGGCAGGGTCGGCTGCAAGGAAGTTATCATCCCACAGATAGATATAGGGGCGCACCAATCGGCCTTGCTCATCACGTTCTTCATCAAGGAACCATTCAAGGTCAGAATACGGGAAGATTTTGTCTTCTAACTTGTTGATGCAGAATGGGCAATGACGGATACAGCCACGAGTAAGGAAGCCTATACTATACTGCTGATAGTCCTTATACTTCTCACGCTTTATACCCTCAGCCACCTTGCGGTCAACAAATGAATCGTAAAGATGGTAGAAAGGCATCTGGCGAGCAAGATCTATACCATTCTTTCGAGGACCACCACGATGATTGGGATATTGGCAAAGGAACTCGTCTCGTTCTAACTGAGTCATATCGTCATCACGCTTCTGACGGTAGATGTTCACGTTCAGTTCGTTGGCATAGAAGCCCGTGCCACCTCTGCGGAACTTTTTTTGTTGGGTGGGAGTAGCATTCTCATAAAAGGCTGGCATCTGTGTGAACGTAAAAACTCGAGATATGTAGATAAGTTTGTATGGCGTGATGTCTTCGTCCTGATCAATAATCAGTTTAAAATCAATGCCATTGTCGTTGAGGAAGCCTGCCAGTTTCATCAAAACAAGATTAGGGTGCCGCGTCCCATTGCAAAGCAGGTCGGCATCCACAAGTCCTATCTTGAGTTTCTTTTTTGACATATTGGCTTAGCTCATTATTAGGTCGCTCTTGTGCAGACACACAAGGAAGTTGTCGTCAATCAGTACCAAAGCGTCAGTTTCAGGCACAGACCAATCTGCAAGCTCACCAAAGCCCATGTCTTTGGCTTCGCAAGCCTGCACTTCTCGCCAACCCTTTGTGTTGACCAACTGTTCTAATGTCTTGGCCGTATCTTCCTCCACCAGGTCCATCAAGCAACTCCACTCCTGATACATCCCGCCAGCAGGAATCGTTATGTTTCTTTCGTTCATGATTTTGACGAGTTTAGTAGTTCTTTAACATCCACATTCAGGTGGCGGGCTATCTCCAGCAGGGTTTTCACATCGGGCTGTACGGAATTGGTGCACCATTTCGACACCGTTGCCGGGTCTTTGCCCAATTGTTCAGCCAACCATTTGTTTGTGCGCTGCTGCTCAACGAGTACAACTTTCAGTCTGTTAATCTGTTCCTTCATACAACAATTTATTTGCGTTTGGTGCAAAAATACTAATTTTTCAGCTAATGACAATAGTTTTCCATGCATTTTATTGAAAAAATCTAGTTTTTTAGTCATTTTTATGAAAAGATACTTCGTCTTTATTGATTTTGACTCCAAACCAACGACCTTGCTACGACATACGAACGACTTTGGTTTTCGGTCAAGCCTGCTCTCGCTCGGCATAATCGGAACAAGTTCCATTCTGTTAACGCTTACTCGCAGCCTTCTTGGGGTCTTATATCACTCTTCTTAGAGTCTTCTTACCCTCTTCTTGGTGTATTCTTACCCTAACGAAAGACTTGGCATGGCTTCTCGAACCTCTCCCAAAGGTCTCGGCTTGATCTCGGCCACCTCTATCCTCGGCCTATGCTACGCCTATCCTACGCCTACGCTACGCCCTTGCTACGATATAGCTACGACCTACGAACGACGGCGGAACGACCTTGCTATGTGTAGGTTTTCTCAAAGTCAATAAAAAACTTAGTCTCTTTATCCAGATAAAGATTATATCTACGAACAAGGTCGTGCCAAAGATGCCGGTCTTACGACACGTTAACATTGGCACGATTGACAGTGGTCAAAACATCTGTCCCATATGTATAATAAGGTGGGACAGCAGTTTTGTGAGATGTCATTGTATGAGAATACTGAAGAATTATTTGGTGGTTTCGAGGAAAATGATTACCTTTGCATCAGATATTTGACATATTGAAACAAAGCAGAACGACGCAGACAGGAAGTTTCCAAACCGTTACCTATTAAAGTTTTGCTTGTCTGTAAGTGATTGATAATTAAAGGAGTAATCATTAGACTCGCAGATATAAATGGTATTGAAATGACAGAAGCATTGCTATATTATCTGATAGTCATCAATGTCGTGACCTTCCTGGTCTATGGCATTGATAAGTGGAAGGCCAAGAAAGGCAGCTGGCG
>JAEEGK010020532.1_pt1 | contig 14042 bp, 1 predicted proteins | sample 8958771 | NCBI WGS metagenome assembly JAEEGK01 (sample SAMN16246547, study PRJNA631951) | gut metagenome | biome: gut microbiome; feature: rumen; material: SC-attached | host: Bos | place: Iran: Karaj | collected 2018-10
ATTCAATTTAATCATGGGGATTGGACATTGGCGATTGGGGATTGGGCCCAATCCCCAATCCCCAATCCCCCAATCCCCAATCCCCAATCCCCAATCCCCATCTGTCAATTATTTTAATTAATTATTTTAATAATTATTTTAATTAATAAATAAAAACATTTATTTCATTATAAATTAATACTTGTTTATTCAATTATTTTTCATTAATCAAATAACACTAAATAAATTAAAATATATATGTTTTATAAATTATAAGAAATATAAATAATTATTTAGCAACGCTCTCTACAAATATTATCAGGACATAATATTCTATTTTCTCCACAAGAGATACTAAGAGGACATGATTCATAACTTTTTGCGCAAACATCATTTTGGCATAAATATGGATATTTATCATTACATCTAGTTAATCTAGGACATTCAATTTCATTATCAACGCATTCACCTGTTGGACAAACTACTTGCTCTTTTTTAGGACAAGTAATACTTGAAGGACAATCATTTGGATCGGATACAATTTGTTGCCCAATACATCTTTGAGAATTTGCATCTAATTCTTCTGTTTCAATACATTGCTCATAATTATCCCTACAAGAAAGATCAGCACAAAGCACTTTTCCAATTGGGCAAACTCTTTGATTGGGCTCTTTATGCTCTTTTCTACAAATACCATCATAATTAGCAACCAATTTATTTTTAGTACAATAAGAGACGGGTGCTCTTAAATTTGGACACATATCTTCTCTTGTTTTAGGTACACAATAGTTCATTATCTTGCATCTAATATATCCTTCAGGACAATCACAATCAATTTGTGATTTTGTGCAAGTTAATTCACCATTTACTTTACAGTAAAATGGTTTCTCAATTGTGCAATTTGCTTTTGGCTCAATACAATCAAGAATATTTGAAACGCATAATTTCTTATTAGGACAAAGAATATTATTTTCTCCATTTGTGCATTGGAAATCTTCTAATTTATATTCTACCGTTTGACCATATTTTTTTTTGTCTAATAAAATATTGAATCTATAAATTCCTTTCAGCACAGGGGTAAATTCAACATTATATGAACCATCTTTATTATCTATCACTGTCGCATCTTCCAAAGGTACAATTGCCTTTGTTTCTTCAATTATATATTCTGCACTGACTTTGAATGATTCACCACCTTTAGTAATTTTATTTAAGTATTTATCATAGCAATTGATAATGAAATGAGTTTTCAAATTTAATTCAGTATCATTTAAAGGACTTAAATCCAAATTACTATTATCATCTGCATAGCACTGTCCAGGTAAGATATTAAATATTGGGAGTTTTTGACCTTTATTGACCCTGGTGATTTCTTCATTTTTATATTTAATATGTAATTGATGACCTCCAACTTTATGGATACTGACTTTATAATTTAAAGTTCCTTCCGGTGATTCTTTTTTATCTTTTTCTTCAAATGCTGTATTTTTGTCATTTTGAGTGAAATATATATTTATATCCTCAATTAAAGGATCGTTTACAATATTTCCATATATATCTGTTCCTGTTATTGTAAATGAAGGGTCATCTAATATAGAAATTTCTTCGGAATTAAAATCATATTTCAAATAGAAACCATCAAGATCATAATTTAAAGGATAACATATTTGATTATATTGAGCAATTAAATTATTTTTAGCATATACTTTAATAATATAATTTCCTGCATATTTATATCGATGCTTTTCTTCATAAATATATGTTAGATTTTCTAGATTATTTAAATCAATTTTATGTATACTATATTCATTCTGACATTCTGAATCATTTTGAGAATTTACATTAGTTTTATATAATTGATATGTAGTAGTATATTGTTTAGAAGAATCTAAAGGCCCTTTAACTTCAACTTTATAGTGAGATTGATAATCTTCATGATCTATACATTCTCCATTTTTATCATAAGTATATATCAACATCTCAAGGAATTCTCCTGCATATATTTTTTCTTTATTTTTTGAAACAATTAAAGTACTACTATAATCAATAAATGATCTAACTGAAATTTCTATATCTTTATCAAAAATATCAACACCATTATAATTAAGATTAAATTTCATTTTTCTTGGAGGATAAACTGCCATAAATGTTACTATTAAATCAGTATTTGATTCGAAATTTAATGAAGAATAAGACCATTTTTGCTCATTACTCAAACTTAAACTGAAATTATTTGTATTTATTATATTATCACTTTTTACTATTGGATTATTAAATTTATCATATAAAGAATATTTAACATATTGTAATTCTCCAGCATTTACTTCATCCTTTGGCCTTGATAATATTATTGTATAATTTTTATCTGGTATAGGATCAGGTGTGACCATATATTTTATTTGATTTAATTTATTATTATTTACTTCAACATTTAAGATATATTCTCCTTTTAGTTCAGAATATATAGTAATATTATAAATACCATATATATCTCCTGCTTTTATTACAGAATATTTAAATGAATAATCAATAGTATCTATATATATTTTCAAATCTTTATTAATATCAATATCATCATTATATAATAAACCTTCTTCAGTTCTTAATTCCAAAGTAAATTGTTCATAATTACCTGCTACGAAACTTGTGGTTAAAGGACTTAAAACACATTTTGGATAATATATATCACCATTTCCATGAAGATCATCGCCTGCTGTAATTTCTAATTTATATATGAATTTAGATTCTCCTAAATCAGTTTTAACTGATAATGTAAAATCATAAATTCCTTTTACTAAATGCTCATAGATGTGTTTATATTCATCATTTCCATTAAAATCTAAATCAAAATTATCTGTATTTTTGTTTACATTAAATTTAATTTCTTTCATCCTTTTTCCTGACATTATTGGATTTAATACTTCTGCTGATACTGGTAATAAATAGACATAGTTTTTATATTTATCATATAATGTCATATTTAATTTAAGTGGTTTAGTTGTATCTATTTCTATTTTATTTTGATTGAAATATTGAACATGTTCTCCTGTTTCTAATTCTTCAGAAAGAATTGAATGTGGAGCATATGGATCAGCTGGAATTATTTCTATAGTTATATTAGAAGTATCAATTTTTTCTTTATTATCATATGTTATTTCAACTGTTACATTACCTACAATAGTGACATCATCTTTTGATGTATAATATACTTTATTTGCAACTTCATCATAAGTTGGTGTTGATTTAAATTCTTTATTATTTGCATCGGTGAAGACTACTACGAATTTATTTATATAATTAGAATAATACAATGCATTATCATATTTATCAAAGGCAGCAATACTTATTTCAGGTTTATTTCCAGCTTGAATAGGGGAAGTTTTTTCTTTAATTTTATTTTTTGTTAAATCTATAGCACCTGGATTTATTAAGAAAGTAGCTTCTTTTCCGAGATAAATTCCTTGAGGACCTGATTTCCCAGTGCTTACAACATAAGTACCATATTTAGTTGCAGTAACAGAATATTTTCTATATCCTGTTGAAATATCTGTTTCTGATGTAACTTTTTCAATATCTTGCCCTTCTAAAGATACTTTTAGATCTATTGTATCTTGAACAGTTTCAGCTAAATTATTATATTGATCAAATGAAGATACTTCGAAAATATAATTATTATCTGCATCTCCTTCTTTTAATTCTGTATTTGAATCTTTCTTATAATAATTATTTAATATTGTTGTTTTTGCAATTTCATTAGGGGATACTACCAACTCAGGACTCAAATTTTTAACTAATACATTATCGATGTATATTTTAAGAGGGCATTTTAATAATTTAGGATAATTATTAGCTTTTTTAGTTGTAATTGTTACTTGGAATATTCCAATGAGACCAGCTTTTTCTGAGGTTGCATTATAAGTAGTATCTTTATCATCACATGATTTTACTTTAATATCATAATTCCAATATTTCTTTCTAATATCTTTATTTGTTCTTATTTCTAACATAAGATATCCACTTTCTCCTGCAAGGAAATTCAATTTTTGTTCATTAATATGTGTCTTTTGGAAATCTGCTTCTTCATTTGAACCTCCATATTCATCACCGAAAAGAGATATATTATAAGTTATAGTTTTAATACCATCAGTAAAGAGTAAAGTATAATATCCTCTTGTTAAAGTAGCATAAGTGTAAGTATATTTTGGATCATCATATATTACAAATTCAGCATATTGTTGATTTTTCTTTCCTTTATTATTCAATATTAGTTCATAAGTAACTGATTGACTTTGAGCTATTAATCGAGCTTTATAATTATTAAGTTTATCATCAGGAATATAATCTATAGTATTCAAATATGCATCTCTTGGATATAATCTATATATTGGTTCTTCTTTAGTATTTTGTTCTGTTATTCCATTTTTAAGTATTTCATAATCATTTTTAGAAAGTTCATATCTCATTACTAAACTGCTCTTGAAATCAATATCTTTACTTTTAATATTAATACGGAATGATTCACGTTTAACTGAAGCAGAACCTATATAACCATATAAATCAGCATATCCTCTAACATAAAATGCTTGAGAATAAGAAAGTACTTTTACCTTATTAACAGTTTCTATAGCATATGTTTGCATCTTTAGTTTATTTGAACTACCATGATTTGTATATTGAATTTGATAAGGAGAAGTTTTTTTAAATTCATCTGCATCAATTAAATTGAAATATTTATCATAAGGAGTTATATAAATCTTAACTGTTTCAGCGACCCAAGCTTCTGTTTTACTTGCTTCTAAAATACTATTTGCAGCACAAGGAACACCATGAGTAAATTTAATTGAATATTGTTTTAATGGTAATAAAGCTCCAACTATATTATGTTCTCCAGCATATGTTGATGTAAGAGTAATAATAACTTTTCCATTTTTTTGAGGGGCTATGTCTGCATTATATTTATAATTTTGAACAGTTACTGTTGGTGTTATTTGAATCTTTAATATCGATAAATCAAAGTTAATATTTGTAATTAAGTTATTATATTTATCATAAAATTCATTTATTAATTGTAATTTATCTTCGACTGAAACACTTTGTAATTCTTTTGCCTTTATTTCTTTATTATTCATGTAATATAATTTAGAAGAAGTAGGTTGATTAGGAACTATTTTCATATTAATTTTTGTTGGAACAACTTTATTTTCAACGATAATAGTTACTTTGTAAGAATCATATTTTTTAGTACAAGTAAATTTAAATTTATATTGCCCTGGTTTAGCTCCATTTGAAATTGTATATTGGCAAGTATTATCAGGTAATTTAGCATTTAAATTATTATTAATATTTGCATACCAATAATTCTTTCTAATATTATCTTTTGTTCTTAATTCCACATTTACAGTGGCTTGTACACCAGCTGTTAGAGTTAAACTTGAAGGATTTATATTTGTTTTAGAAATATCAATTGGACCAGAACTTCCATCATTATATCCTCCATTAATTTGAATAGGATATATTAAATTTTGTTTGCCACTATAAACATATAATTTATATTTATTTCCATTAGGAATATATTTCCATCTATTTTCATTTTCATCATTTCCTGCTGATTTACAAAGTTGAGATTTTTTAATTAAATTTGAAGTCTCAACACATAATTTAATATCTGTTACTTCAATTTTAGTTTCAACATTTAATTTCTTTACTTGAGATTGATCAATAATTGCATTCATAAATTTATCATAAAAGATAAGTTCAAATGATGGGCTTGATGAAACAGCCAAAGTATTGACAGCAGTTTTAGACAATTCTTTATTTGTATTTTTATTTATAACTTTAGTTTTAGAGAAATCTAATACATTTGGATTAATTGTGAATTTACAATTATTGCATTTTACCTCTTTATCATTATATTCAATTGCTAATTTTACTTCTCCTGATTTATTTATATTGGTTTTGCAAATTATAAAATTATTATTTATACTGCAACCATTAATAATATTTACAAAAGAGCCTCCATTAACATTATATTGAACTTCGAAATTCGTTAGATCTTTTTTTGTTAAGGATGAAATATCATTACTATATATATCTTTTGGATATATATTAAGAGTAGAAAGATCTCCAGCTATTACACCTTTATTTTTTACTAATTGAGCATAAGAAGTTCCTGGATTAATGGGTCCACTTAATAATTTATATGTATATGTCTCCTTAAAGTATTTTGAAGTTATTTTTATTGAGGTAACTTTTTGGCATCCAAATTGGACATATAAATATCCGTCTTTAGTATAAATATTACTTGTTACACTATATTTATTTACTGAAACTCCCGATATTAATTGATTTAATTTTTCTTGAGGATATTCTTTCTTATCGAAAACTTGAGTGCATACATTTCCATATTCATCATAAGGTATAAATCTGGCAGTAGGAGGATTAATAACAGTGCCATCAGTAACTCCAGAAATATATTTAATTGATTTTAATGATGCTGATTTGATTTTCAATGAAATAGTTTGAGGTATAGATTTTGAAGCATAAGTCATACTCAAAATATTATTATTTTTCTCAGTGGTAGCCACTGTTTGTTTAACATATAATTTCATTCTTCCATTTTTATTTATCAATTCTACTTGAGAATTAGTTGCCATTCTTCCTTGCTTCATTCCATATTGTAAATAATGCTTATAATAATTCTTCATATTATTTCCAAAAGATTTAGCTATATCACCATAATAGCTTTTATAAAAAATAGGATCAAATTCTTTACTGGCTCTTCTTCCTTCTTTCATACCATAGTTAATGAAATGTGTTACATATCTTTTTTTATCTTCTCCAAAGGCCTTCCTTAAATCTTGGTAACTATTTTTATAATAAGTAAGATCAAAAATAATACTTCCTTGTCTTCCTTCATTTATTCCATATTTCAAATAGTGGTTAGTTACTTCTGCATATTTATTCCCAAAAGCTCTTTTAATATCCGAATATTTATTCGAATAAAAAATTGGATCAAATACATAACTATATGTCCTTCCTTCTCTAAGTCCATATTTGTTCAAATGTTCTTTCAAAGAATTCTGATTTCCTCTGAATGCTTTTTGTAAATCTTCATATAAACTATTATATAAATCTACATCGAAAATTGAATCTACTGATAAATCAACACTTTTAGTTCCTAATAATCTTAATTTTTTTTTAGTAGCTTCCAAAGCAGAAATTTGTTTTTCTACTCTATATTTGAATTTAGGGTCTTTTAATTTATATGAATTACTTAAACCAAAAGATAATAAATTGACTTCATAATTCCATCTTAATCCATCAGAAGCTCTAAATTCGATCTCTATTTCTTTTTCTTGTCCAGCGATAGCTTCAATTACATTAGGTTTAATATATGTTTTTGATAAATCATAGTTATTAGAAGGTGATACATCTTTTTCTCCTAATAAATATATAGGATATTTAGAAACTGAAGTTTTATGATTAATTTCAATATAATATAACCCAAGAGATAATTTTTGGAATTTTTCTTCGAATCCTTTAGTATAAGTTAATTTGAGATATGTATCTTCTTTAGTAATATCCATTTTCCAAGAATAAGATCCATAGGTCATAACGCAAGACATTGTTGCACTTTTATCATAAAGGGTAATTAGTTTTCCATCAGAAGTATAGAAATAGAATTTATAATATGGATAATCCTTTAAGCTATTAATATTTGTTTGTGTTGTTGTTGACATTAATATATCATTTTTATTATCTATATTATAATATAATTTACTAGTTTTTAAATCCACAGTTTGATAATTTATTGCAATATTCTTTTCTTGACCTATTGTTTTTCCCTTATATTTAACAGAAATTTTATAAGTTCCAATATCCTGGAAGGCATATGTATATTTAGCAAAAGTAGAAGTAACAGAATTATATGCATAAGGAAAATCTTTTGTTTTTTTTGCTGTAACAATAATACTACTTCTTTCTTTATCCAATCTTTTATTTTCTGTACCCAAATTAACTCCGTATTTATCTACTAAATAAACATTAATAGTTGAGGTTTCTTTTAATATATAAGAACTTTTATCTATTGTCCAATATGATTTAGAATAATCGGGAGCGCCAGGGATTCTATTATATATGAACGAATATATTCTATTGCTATCTAATATTTTTATATTCCAAGTATGTTTTGTTATAGCTTGATTAATTTTATCAGTGAATGTATAAATATATTTATTATTTATATTTGATATTGTATAATACTTTGTATTTAAGCCAAATTTATCGGAATTAATGGTATATTGATTTAATTTTCTAATGTCATCTGTTACTATATTTTGATATTTATCTTTGAATAAATAAGAGAATGTAATAATATCATCATTACTTGGATTATTAGCCCATGTATATTTATTTGCTGAAACAGTAAATTGATTTGCATTTTGAATTTCTAATGTATGAGCAACATTACTTTTAACTACTAATGTAACTTTTTGAGATATAGCTTTTCCCTCAACTGATATGGAAAATTTATTAAGTGTAGTTGTTTTAGTACAAGTTATTTTTATATCATATATACCTGGAAGATTAGCTTTCACAACATTTGAAGAGCAAGTAGAAGCATCTTTTTCAAATGTAATTTTTATTTTTTCATTAGGCACTGGATACCAATAATTTTTTCTTTCAGATTTAGCCGTCCTTAATGTCATAGTAATTTTATCTTCTTTACCTGCTACTAAAGTTAAAGAATTTTTACTTAATAAAGTTTTACTAAGATCAATAGGAGCTGAAGAACCATCTGAGCTTCCTCCTGTTAAAGTAATTGGATAAATAATAACTTCTTTATTGTTATTCATATTTTGAATGTTAAGTTTATAATGATTTCCATTTGTTAAATATTTCCATATATTTTCATTATCATCTCCATTTGTTGTTGGGCATACTGTTATTAATTTAGTATTTCCATTATTCGATATGCATAATTTGACTTCAGTTCCTTCCAAAGTTGCACTAATACGGAAAGGATTCACAATATTTTGATCTAATTGATTGTTATAATTATCGTAGAAAGATACTTGGAATTTAGGAATACTTCCAATTTCCACAGTGTTAGCTGCATTAGGATTTAAATAAGTATTTTTATTAGTATATAATGTTTTAGTATTTTTGAAATATAAAGTAGTAGGAATAACAGAAAATCTACATTGATTTTTGCATGATATAGCATCGTTAACATATTTAACAACAAATTGCATATTTCCAGCTTTAGTTATCTTTGCTGTACATTGAATATTGAAATTATTATTTATTAATTTGCAATCAGTAACTTTTACTTCATCTTTTCCACCGAATGTTTTATATATTACATTAAATTGTTTTACACTATCTGCATTCAATCCATCAACATTATTACTATATATATCTTTAGGAGAAATCAATAAGACATAGGTATCTCCTACTTTTGTTGTTGCTGTTTTTATTTCGGCATAAGATTTATCTTTATGTATTGGACCACTATATATTCTATAATTATATGAATTTTTATAATATTGAGATGTAACTACTACATTAGTTGGAACTTGTGAATTATATTGTACAATTAAATATTGTCCATTTGCAAGAGCATTATTTGAAGTTATAGCTACTTTATCTTTTGATTTTCCGACTGTTAAACTATCTAATTTTGCTTTTGCCACTTTTGTTGTAAATAAATCGGAATATAAATTATTATAAGCATCTACTGGTTTGAATGTTATTTTTGGTGGATTTATAACATTACCAGAAGTAGGACCACCTATTAAAATTAGATTTTTTAATTCATCACATTTAATATTTAAAGAAACTGTTTTTGAAATTCCTTGATTTTTATATTTAAATGATAATATATTTGCCTTACTTGTTACAATTGTTTGTTTAACAAGTATAGCGAATTGCCCTTTTTTGGAGCCTTTTTCTATTTTAACACTATATTCATTTGCATTTTTAAATGCTTGTGTTTGGGTTACTTTAAAGTTGTTTAATTCAACGTCTCCATTCCATCTTAAATTATCGGCAGCTCTCAATTCAACATTAATTGTATAAGTTTTTCCAGCAATTCCATTTATTGAAGTTGGTTTTACTTCTGTTTTAGTTATATCATAATTTCTTTCATTTGAGTGATCAGTTGGATAATCAGAAATTAAATTTAATTGATATGTAATTGTTTCTTTTCCATCAGAAAGTATTAATTTATAATCTCCTTTTTTTAATCTTTTGAAGTAATCTAATTCACTTTGAGGGAAAGTAAATTCAACATAATCAGCATTATTTTTATTTTGTTGTAATTTAATTTTATCTGTTCCTACAGGTATATATAAACTATAATCTTTATTTTTATCATAAAATGTTTTCCTCTTTTCTTTTGTATAGAAATATAATTTATATTTTGGCTCATGAATGGCATTTTTAACCTGAACTTTTACATTGGTTTTCATGTCGATAACTTTATCAATTATTATTTGCAAGTTACTATGAGCTAAACTATATATAGTATTTATTACTGTTAATTTATTTGTCTTTTCATATTTTAATCCGGCTTTATTAGAAGTAGCAACTATTATAAAATCTCCATAATCAGTGAATTTTGCTTTATATCTTAAAGCATGATTTGAAGTAGTAGATTCATATTTTAATGTAAATGCTCTTTTATTATTTTTATTAGCATATACTTCAGTTTTTGAAATCAAATCAGCCAATTTTTCTTTTTGTAAGCCTAAAAGTTGATTTTTTATATCTTTATAAATAACTTCGACATATGCTTCTTTATTAAGTTCTATTTGGGTATTTATTATTTTGAAATAAGAATTCTCAAGTTTAACAGGAGGACCTCCTCTTTTACCATCATATCTTACATAATATTTATTATTACAAGTTCTTTCTCTTAGAGTAAACACCCATCCACGTGTCTTAGCCTCATAAGGTATATTATCTCTGAATCTATATGAAACTCCTTTTGCATTATAATCGATAGTGAAGTATTTTTTATTAGTTCCATATTGTTCTGAAGAAATATCATTATATTTTTTGTAATAGTCTCCATCATTAATTACGTTTTTATATTTATCTAAAAGTTTGTATTCTATCAAAAGATTTCCTTCATTGAAATTACCTATATAATCATAATAATATTCTTTATTTTTTGTTTTTGTAAGTTTGAATGACTTGCCATCTAACCAACTAATATGACATGCTTCTGGAGGACCTGATTGTAATCTTATTGATTTTATATGTTGCTTGTTTATGAGTATTTTGGCATCTCCTTGATATCCTTGATCAGCTTTAACATATACATCATAAGTACCTTCAATTGCTAAAGGAACTATTCTAAATTTAATATTAACATTTATTTCTAATTGGAATACAATATTATTAGCTCCAATATTATAATTATATAATAAATTATCTGTAGTTTTTAATATAATTGAACCTATTTTTTTCTCAGCTTGACCAACCGAAAGGTTGACTATATTTGCAATATTTATTTCTGTTTTCTTTAAGTCTAAAGGATGGAAACAAGTTGTATATGGTTTAACATTTGGAATAAATTGAAGACCGGCAGATTTTTCATTTTTGTTCATATATTTGAATTTTAAAGTATATTCATATGATGATTTCATAACTACTTTTCCTGTTTTTTTAGTATCATATTGATAAATACCTATATAACTTTTTCCGCCCATAGAAACAATCTTAACTGTAGGTTGGACAAATCCAAATTTAGTATCATGACCATTAGACAATTCGGCTGTTACATCGGTTATTTTAAAATCATTTGGATAATTAACATATTGCGATATTAATATACTACCATCAGCTTCGGCAAAATCTAAAGCAGTAATTAAACCTGATGAATCGGCTTTATATTGAATTTTTGTATTTTGAGCATTATTAATATCAATCCATTTATTGGTGCTTAAATTATATATTTTTTTAATTATATAGGTATTAGCATATCCTCTAACATAAAATTGATTTATTTTTGATGAAATTCTAGTTAATGCTCTATTTTTTTTTAAACTTAAATATCCGTTAATGGCAAAATTACCTATTATTGAAGCTGTATATTCACAAGTATAAAAATTATCTGTTGATCTACCAGCAATTACTTTTGGATTAATTTTAGCAGAATTAGGCCATGTTTTATCTACTTGACAAGTAAAGTCATATTGTGAATTTGGTGTAAATGTTTCTAATGTTATACTATTTCCAAAGGAATCAATCAAATAGCATCTATAAGTAAATTTCGCTCCTACTTTCACTGTTGGATTTGACGAATATCCGACCAAAGTGCAATAAGATTTGGAAGTATTTGGTTCATCTGGTATTATTTTAAATCTAATAGGTCTTTCCATATAACCATTTCTATCAATTTGGAAAGTTCCAATTTGATTAGCAATCAAAGTCATTTGATAATTGTTTCCTTTCCTTACCATTGATTTTTTTAAAATTTTATCATTTACATTTGAAGTTGAACCATTAGCATTTACTTTTTTTAGAGTGAAAAGTGAAGCCGGATTTGAGTGAGAAACTACATTTCCATAAGCATCTACAAATGAGAAATCTAAAACTATTTTTAAATTATTTTGGTAGAAAAAGTCTCCTGAATTACCCCTTCCGAAGTTTAAAAAGAAAAAGCTCTTATCATTTTTAAGTGGTAAATTACCAATGGCGCCATCATGTCCTATTAAGTTAATTTTTTTTAAAGGGCCTGGAACTACGGTGTAATAACTTACTGGAGCAGAGCCTTTTAAATCTTCGTTTATATTAATTGAATGCCTTCCAGCAGTCTTACAACTTTGTATATTTAAAAGTAAAGTATAATCATCAGTTTTTCTAATAGCATAATGCCTAGTTTTGTCACAATCCTGAGTAATGTAAAAGGCGTAGCTCCAGATGTTATGACCATAGGTATGAGGAACTCTTTTACCTTGGTTGTTTATGAAATTAAATGCATAATCTATTCTCTTATCTGGTTCGTAATTTCTTTCAGAATAAGTCCTTCCTCCTTCATAAAACCATCCTTTCATTTTTGACATTAAATAATTATCTTCACAAATAAAGGTACCTACAATATTAAGATCGTGTCTGGTAGAGGCGACAAATCCAGTAAAGCCTACATTAGCTATATTAGTTCCTAAAGTACGTTCCAAATCATAAGATGCTTTATATATTTGTACAGTTCCGGAAAGTAAATAAATAGTTTTATCTTTATAAAGGAACCTAAAATCCCAATTATTTTTTTTTCCTGGATTATATTTCTGGTTAGGTATAGATCCTTTAGCAAAAGCATTTCTATCATCACTATTGCAACTAGAGCCACAATATCTTATTGAAAAGCTACTGGAATCAGGATCGTTTTTATCTTTTTCAAAATCGAATTCAATAATCAAAGCATTTCTAAAGTTATTATATCCAATATCAACTATTTGAGTATCATAAAGATGCCCATTAACTGCAAAATGTTCATATGAAGTGACAGTATTTTTATCCCTTGAGATGACCATGGTAAATCCGTAAACTTTTTGCTCTCCTTTATTTTCTACAGGAATTATAGCATCATAAACAGCTTTGAGATGTATTTCAAATCTTGGCTCTATTAATACTTTTCTATTAAAATGAAGAGCCCCTGGCTCACTCCAATAAGCAAGACTTCCTGTAGCCCTACGACCGGTACATTGTTGATCCATGTTTTCTCCATCTACATAAGTTTTACGCATTCCCGCCGGACAACCTTCATCAGCTTGGATAAATGAGCTCAAAAAGAGATAAAAGAATACTAATACAAGATATAAATTTTTTGTTCTCATAATTTTAATTAATATTTGTTATTATTTGAATGACTTTATATATTGAATTAGATTTAAAAAATCTTGATTTGGAATAATTATTTATTTCAATATAATAATTATTTTTATGATTTTTTTATTATTATGTTGTTTAATTTAAAATTTTATATTTATATTTATTTTTATTTATATTTACTATTATTTATTTAAATTTACTTTTGGGGATTGGGGATTGGGGAT
>JAEEGK010020537.1_pt1 | contig 14037 bp, 4 predicted proteins | sample 8958771 | NCBI WGS metagenome assembly JAEEGK01 (sample SAMN16246547, study PRJNA631951) | gut metagenome | biome: gut microbiome; feature: rumen; material: SC-attached | host: Bos | place: Iran: Karaj | collected 2018-10
ATGAGGAAATTACTGTTCATTTGATTGAAGAAATTAAAAGATGTCGAAATGATATTATTAATAGGAAAGATGATAGTAAATTAAGTTCTGATTTATATAAATTTAATTTGTTAATTATTGTACTTAGAAATATAGGAGAAAATATGTTTTATCAAAAAAATAATTTAATTAAAGAAATTCTCGCTGATATTGTTCAAAATAATTTAATAACAAATACTATTAATTTTTTCTCTGTATTTTATAATGTTTTTTCTATTTATAAAAACTTATTAAAGAAAAATGAATTTTCAATTGTTCATAAAACTGGGAAAAAGCAAAAAAAAGAAGAACAAAAAAGAAAAAATGATATAATCACATTTTTAAATGGTTCTTTTTTTAAAAAATTATTATATGAAAAAATATATCAAAAAAGAAAAGGAAATGAATCAAATGAATTAATTCCTAATTTTGAAACAGTAAATATATTATATCTTTCAGATATATTATCTTTAGAAATTCATATTTTAGATGTTTCAAGTGATTTACCAATTTTTCAAAATAATATAAGTGAATTAAGTACTTTTGAATCTTTATTTTTATTTTATAAAATGTTATTATGTAACTCCAATTTACTTCAACAAAAAGCAATTCAAATAATGTTAATGATAATGAAGAAATTTTTAATTGAACAAGAATATCATCTAAAAACAGTAATTTTAAGTAGAACTTTAATCTTTTTTGTAGTGTTATTAATTTATTTAACAAATAAAAATGATATTGATTTACATAATTTATGTTTAACTTTCTTAAAAGAAATGTTAATTTCTCATGTTGAATGTACAAATTTAATCTCTTATATTTTTCCCTTAACTTTATTTTATCATATTGAAGATAAACCAAAACCAATTAATTGGCTTGGACATGAATGGGGAGAATTTTTTGAGACAATAACTAAAGATTATTCTCAAATTAAATTAATATGGAATCAAAATTGTAGAGATGAATTAATTGATAATTTATCTAATTTAATTAAAAATTATGAACAATTTACAGATAATAATAATGTTGTTTCTAGTTTTAGAGAAAATTTCGCTAGTAATGAAAATGATAATAATGATAATAATAAACATATTAATATTAATTATTCTTTTAGTTATGGACATAAATATAATAATTCTATTAATGTTGAAAATGTTTCTCATTTTTCTTTAAATTATAAAGAATTTAGAATAGAATATAATTGCTTAAAAAAAGAAATATTTGTTTGGCAATATTATTTAAAGAAAATTATAAATGAAAAAGGCACTCCTTCACTTTCATGTAGAATTGATCAACCTAAAAAATTTTGGAAAAAATTAAAAAAGGAAATAATAGGAAAAACAAGTGAACATCATATAATATTAATATTAAAAACAATGATTTTATTATATAAAACTTATTATGAAAGCATAGGCGATTTTAAAGAATATGATTTCTTTATTAAATTTTATTTATCAGTTAATTCCTTTGATATTAAATGTTATATATTACAATTATTTTTATCATCAATATTATTAAGTGAAAAGGAATTTAAGGAAAAAAACATAAAAGAATTAATAGATAAAAAGGAAGTTTCTTGTTTCATTAATTTTATTGCTGAAAAAATTCAAAATTTTAAAAATGAAAAATCATCTTTAGTATTTCAAATAGAACGATATGCTAATTATGATCCTTGTTCTTTTTTCATAGATAATAAAACACATATATTATTAGATAATAATGAATTATTATATGATGAAAAATTTCCAAATTATACTGATTATATAACAAAAGATGATCAAAGTTGGAAAGAATCATCAAAAGAAATAAAAACAATAACAATTGCTATTATATTTTATAAAGTTTTATTAAAAAGAAATCCTGTTTTAATCACTGAAAATGAAGATGGTGAAACTGATTTTAAAATTACTTTTCCTTTACCTAAAATGAAAGCTGTTTTTTGTGAAGAAAAAAATTTTAGTGTTGTTGTTTCTTTGTTGTTGTGTCAAAATGAAAATTTATCACAAGAAGTACTTGATTTATTTTTATTTTATTTAAATGATCCTTTAACTTATTTTTCAGTTGGAAATAAATTTTGTCTTATTGATGTTTTCTTTATTTTAATGATTAAATACAAATCTAAAAACTTAATGAGTCAAATTAATAAAATTTATAATTATCATAAAACTTTTTTTGATATTGATGATATAGAAATGTCAAATGAAGAAATTGAATTTTTTAAAAGTTATCCTTCAGCAAATAAATTATTATTAAGATTTTTCCCTATTAATATAATATATTATTATACTACTCATGATTTTGAAGAATTTATTAATTTAATTTATACTAATGAAGAAATTAAATCTTGTGATTTAATATGGAATAAAAATATGCTTATTGATATGTTAAATTCAATAAGAAATCAAATTTTTAGTTCTAAATATCTTTTTGATGTGAAATTTAGATGTAATTATTATTATAAATTAAGAGAAGAAGAAGGAGGATGCTATTTATATTATATTAATTTATTAGATGATATAACTAAAGTTAATTCTGATCATTATGAAAGTATCATTAAGATATTAAATACTGAGAAAAATTTAGGAAATCAAAATTTTGTTAAAGTTTTTTATAAAATATTAAATCATTATTCTCTTATTTTAGATGAAAATATAAAATATGATATATTTAAAAATACTATTAAAAAGTTTAAAAATATGATTAATGATTTTGAAAATGAAGAAGAAGAAAATGAAGAGGAAAAAGAAGAAAAAAAAGAAGATAAAATTGAAGATAAAAATGAGGAAATTAGTGAAATAAATACAACTAATTTAAATATTCCTTTACTTTTATTCTATATTAAAATTTTAATCTTACTTGAATCAAAAAGTGAAAATAATAAATTAGAACATGCTTTTACAAAAGGAATTCATCATTTATTAACAAATTCAATATTTAATGAATATAGTGAAAATGCAATAACAGAAATGATAGATTTTATAATATTAAAAAATTATTTTGAAGATTTAGATTTATTAAAAAAAATAAGTATTGAAATATCAAAAATATTATTAGAAAAAGTAAAAAGTAATTCTAAATTTATTAAAAGCTCTTTAATATTTATTCATAAAATAACACAAACAGAAAATGGAGTTTCTTTATTAATTAGAACAGCAATTCCTTTTCAATTATTTATTATATGTACAAATTTCGATGGATTAACTAATGATAATTTAATGGAAAAAGAAAATAATATTTATTTATTATCTTTTAAAATATTAAAGGAATTTTATAGGAAAGATGAATTATTTAGAAATGAATTACAACATTTATTAGGTAATAAAGAGTTAATTTCTACTTTTAGTTTAACTAATGAAAATGGTTTTGGATTTTTAAATGTATTAGTCACTGAACATAAAAATCCTATTTTTATTTGGAATTCTAAATTATTAAATGAATTAAGAGAATTTTTATTAGATTTAATTAAAGATGCTGAAAAAGATGATTATACAATTAATCATGAAAAAATAAATGAATTTAAATATAAAACTTATGAAAAAGAATTAAGAATTAATAATGTTTATTTAAGTATATATAACATTAATCCTACTTTTAAATTAAAGAATGAAAATTCATTTTTAGAAGAATTAATTAAAAATTTCTTATCTAGAAATGATGAAGGAGAATTAAAAGAAATTATATTTTCAATTGCAAATTGTTTAGAATTTGGAAAAGCAGAACCTCAAATTTTAACTAATAATTCTTTTGAAGAAATATTAAATAAATTTATAGACTTTGCTTTTAATTGTACTAAAAATGAAGAAAAAAATAAATCTTTACCATCATCTCTTTTTGTTTGTATTAATTTTATAAATGTTATTTCAATGTATGATAATACAATAGATTATATAACTAATAATAATTTAATTTTCTGTTTTATTTGCTTAATTGAAAAAGAAACAAATAAAAACTCTTTAGAAAAAGTAAATCAAATTTTATTAGCTTTAAATAAAAAAATTCCTTTAGAAAAAATAAACTTAGCAATATTTTTATTTTTATTAAAAAAGTTAATATCTTTAAAAGATGATAGTAAAACAAACAATTCAAAAAGTATTTCAGAAATAGAAAAAACAAGGAAAAAATTATTAAGTACAATAAACCAATATTCAAATAGTACATCAAATAATAATCATATAGGAATAGCCTTAAGAAGTTTATATGAATTTTATTTACCTCCTAAAATAATAGATAATTTATTTCATTCAGCTTCAAATAATAAAGGAATAAATGAAATTTCTCTTCAAAAATGGTTAGATGGTGAAATTGAATTACCTGATTTAATTTGGAATAAAGATGCTTTTAATTCTAGTTATAAGTTATTAGAAGATGATTGTAATTATATTTTAAGTGATAAAAATAATATTGCTGATTTTCCTAATAGTTTACTTACTCATAAGTCTAATAAAGGATTGTTCTTTGAAATTTTTGATGAATATAAAGTCGATAATATTTATTTAAGATTATTTAATAAAGATCCTAATTATAATATTGGAAGAAATTTATTAAATTTCTTAATTAATGTCTTAGAAGAAGTTACTAATAAAATTGAAGAATTTTCTGCTTTTTGTATTAAAGATAATAATGAGAAAATGAAAGATTTTGTTGAAAAAAAATTAATTACTTCTTTATGTACTATTATGTTATTAATTGAACAAATTAATTTTAATGATTTTAATCCTAATTTAGGAATTGCTAATTCAAGAGAAATTTCAACTGTTTTATCTGTTGATGAAGAATATCAAACTAATTTACTTCCTTTAATTCAAAGATCTTTTGAATATCAAAATTTATTAAGTGAAAGTTTAACAAAGAAAATATTATTATTTCAAAAAGTTATTTATAATAAAGATAATAAAAAGATTATTTTTAATATGAATATTAGAATTATTTATCTTCAAATATTATATTTAATTTGCTTAAATAAATTTAGAGCAAGTTTCATTGCTGATAAATTTGAAAAAGGAATAATTAATTTTATTTTAGAAAACAAAGACAAAATATGTGATTATGAAATAATATTATTATGTTCAATAATAAATCGATTATTCTTCAAAGATTTATCCTACATATCAATTTTCTTAACAACTTATTTAAATCAATTTGTATCCTTAGCAAAAGAAAGACCAAATTTAAAGAAATATATAACATTATTATTAATTCATATAATAAATGATTCTCAATATGGAGAAAGTTTACAAAATACAATTAAATTAAATGAAAAAGATTATGAAATATTTGGTAATGATTTACAAATGAAATATCATAATTTTGATAATGAAATTTCTCCTATTTGGAGAAAAAGTCCTGAATTTTCAGATCAAGCAAGTTCAATATTTAAATTTTCAAATTTAAATTCTCATTACATTGAAGATAAAGACATTTTAAAAAATGGAGTTAATGAAAAATTTATTTGTGTATTTCCTATTATTCCTAAAAATGCTATTAATTATTTTAATTATTCCATTTTTAAACAAAATGAAATTGATAATTGTGTTGAAAGTATTATTAGTGAAAATGAAAAAAATGAAGAATTAAGTTTTGTTGTTGAAATTGGGAAAAAAATTAATAAAATTAATGTTGAAGAAGAAGGAGGAGAAATTGAAAATGAGGAAAATAATAATAATAATAATAGTGATTCTGATGAAAATAATTTATCTTTTAAAAGTGAAGGAGAAAAAACTAATAATTAATTTATTTTTAATTTTTTATTTTGATTTAAATTCTTTAATTAGTATTTTAAAATATATTTTTCTATAAAAAATGAATGAAAAAAAGGAATTTTTATATCATAATAATAATTGTATTGAAGATGATAATAATTTAAATGAAGATAATTTAAAAATGTTAGAAGAAGGATTAGGAGATTTAATTAATGAAGATTTATTATATAATGAAGAAGAAGAAAAAAATGATTATGAGAAAAAAAAAGAAGAAGTGGATTCAGAAAATATTTTATTATCTTTAAACAATCAAATTGAAACTTTAAAGAATTTATTAAATGAAAAAAGAGAAGAAATTGATAAAATAAATAATGAAAAAAATACTTTAAAACTTTCTCTTCTTCAATTACAAGAAGAAATGTTTTCTAAAAATCAAGAATATAAATTACAAATTAAACAGTTAGAAGATAAAATAAAAACAAGTAATTTAGCTAAAGAAGAATATGAGAAAAAAAATAAAGAATTAAATGTTAAAATTAAAGAATTAAAAGATAATTTAATTTATAGTGAACAATTAAAAACTGAATTATCTAAATTAAAAAATAGATTTGAAGAAACACAATTAAATAGTGAAAAAATAATAAATGAAAATAATATTTTAAAACAAGAAATTGAACAAAAAGATAATGAAATAAATTATATGAAAAAATATTATCAAAGAGAAATTGAAAATTTTAATAAAGAAATAAATAATTTAAAATTAAATAACAATAATAAAATAAATGATAATTTAATCAATAAAAGAAATATAAATAATAATGAAAAAAAAATTTATAATTATGAAAAAACAATGAGTAATTATAATATAGAAAATATTAATTTAAAAAAATTAGTTCAAAAATTTAAAGAAGAAAACGAAGAAAAAGAATCAATTATTGAAGGAAAAAATAAAAAAATTGAAAAATTAAAATTAGAATATGAAGAAAGAATAAATAATTTAAAAATTCAATTAGATAATTATGAAGAAGAAAATAATTCAAAAGTTAAAAAATTACAAAATGAAAATGAAAAATTAATAAAACAAAATAATGAATTAAAAATATATTATCAAAAAATAAATCAAGATATTGTAGAAGCAAATAATATTTTTGTACAAAAAAAAAATGAATTTTACCAACAAAATTTACAAAAAGATAATAAATTAAATGAATACAGAGAAAAAATAAAATTATTAAAAATGAAAATAAATGAATTATCAAATGTAGATAATAATATAAATCAAAGATTAAATACTTTTAATTCAACATCATCTTCAAATAGAGATAATATAAGATATTATTCACATACTTTTAATCCTTCAAGAAAATTTAATTATAGCTTAAATAAATATAATAATAATAATTCTTCTTTTAATTTAGATTTAAATAAAGATTATAATAAAGTTGATTTTAATAGAAATTTAAAAACTTATGGAAGATTAAGTAATAATTTCATTTGAAAAAAAAAAGAAATTCTTTTTCTTTTTTTATTTATTTTTTATATATATAAGTTTTATCTTATATGTTTTTAAATTAAAAAAAAAGAATTAAATTATCTTAACAATATAATTAAAGACATATCAAAAAAAAAATAAAAAGATTTAACAAAATAAATAATTAATTATTAAATAAAAAACAATTATTTTATTATTAAAAATAATAAAAAATAATAAATTTTTATTTAAAAATATGTCAAACATAAAAGATTTAAGAGTGGGTCAATATGACAATGCAAAAAAAATAATGTATCTTGCAAAAGAAATGCTTTTAGCTTCAGAAACAATTAATATTAGTGCAACAACTAATTCTGCTCCAATTGCTGCAAGAGCTGCAGAAACTTTAAAAAGATTTGGTTATGTTACTATTGATAATATTAAAACTGAAACTTTAATTGAAAATGATGGTAAAAGAATTAGATTTATTATTACTATTAAAAAAACCAGTGATTTTGCTAAAATTTATAAAGAAAATGAAGAAATGAAAAAAAAGAAAGATGAAGAAAGAAAAAATCAAGAAAATAATAAATAAACAATTTCCTCTTTTTATTTCTTACTTTTTTTTGACATTCAATATTTTTAAAAATATTTAAATTAATACAAAATTTTTTTTATATGATTTTTAAAGAATATATCTTTAATTAATTAGATTTTAAAAAAATCATAATTTATATAATAAAAGATATACATTAAGAATTATTTAAATTAAAAATAAATTAAAAATAAAAATTAAATAATTTAAAACAGAAAAATTAAAATCATAATAACCAAACTAAAAAAAAAACGATTTATTCTAACAACCAAAAAAAAATCATAAACAAAAAACCCAAAAATTAAAACAAAAAGTAAAATCCCCATAAAACCCTTAAATAAAAAAAAACACAAACCCCTAAATTAAAAAAGCTAAAAAAAAATAAATATTTACAAAAAAAGAATCACAAATTTTTTTCGGAAAAAAAAAATAAAATAAATTAAAAAAAATGGGTTTAATCTTTTGTGATTGTACAAAAAAAGATGCAACACTTCCATCAATGAAATCTCCTTTAAACACATTAAGTACTCCAGAAGACAAAGAAATAATACCTTTATCAACAATAAATCCTCAAATATCTCGTAGATTAGTTCATTCACGTCGTTCAACATCACAATCATTTCTTTCAGATACTTTTTTTTCAATTGACAAAACAGTAATAATAGGAAAAGGCTCAGGATCAATAAAAGACATTTATACCGTTGGAAAAAAAATTGGCGGAGGAAGTTATGGAGAAGTCTTTCTTGCTGAAAATAAAAAAACTAATGATAAAGTTGCTATAAAATTAATTAAGAAAAGAAAAGAAAATTCAACTTGGATTAGAAATGATATTATCAGTGAAATTGAAGTGTTAAAAACTTTAGATCATCATAATATTGTTAAAATATTTGAATTTTACGAAGGATTAGGTAATTATTATATTGTTCAAGAATTTTGTAAAGGAGGTAATTTATTTGATAAAGTATTTAAAGAAGGAGCTCAAACAGAAATTTTTTCTGCTTTAATTATGTTTCAATTGTTTTCAGCAATTAATTATTGTCATATAAGGAAAATTATTCATAGAGATTTAAAACCGGAAAATATTATGTTAGAAGATAAGACAGTTTATGGTAATCCACATGTTAAAATTATTGATTTTGGAACTGCAAAATTTCATCAAAGTAATTTTGAAAATGAAATTATTGGAACTCCTTATTATATTGCTCCTGAAGTTTTAAATAAAAATTATACTAATAAATGTGATATTTGGTCTTTAGGTGTTATTTTATATGTTTTAACTAAAGGGAAATTTCCCTTTGGAGGTGATAATTCAAAAGAAATATATTCAAATATATTAAAAGGAAAATACGATATTGAAAAACCTCCTTTTGATAAAAAATCAAAAGAATTAATTGATTTAATTAAAAAATTACTTAAATATAATCCAGAAGAAAGAATAAGTGCTGAAGAAGCTTTACATCATCCTTGGTTTAAGAAATTAAAAATTAAAGAAAAATTATCAGATTTATCAACAAATCAAATGAGAAATTTACTAACAAATATAAAAAACTATTATCCAGATAAAGTATTACAACAAGCATCAATAGCATATTTAGTTCATAATAATCCTCAAATAGAAGAAGTTCATAATGCAGCTTCTTTATATTTAAAAATTGATAAAAATAATGATGGTATTATTGTAAGAGATGAATTTGTTAAAGGATTAAAATATTTATTTGAAGAACAAAACGATGAAGTTGATATTCAATTTGTTAATGATTTATTTGATATTATCGATGCTGATGGTTCTTCTGGAATTGAATATGAAGAATTTATTAGAGCTGCTTGTGATAAAAAAAAATTCTTAGATGATAAAGTTTTAATGTTTGCTTTTGATTATTTTGATAAAGATAAAAATGGAAGTATTGCTTTAAGTGAAATTAAAAATGTTTTTTGCTTAGAAAGAGATGTTCCTGAAGAAGATTTTCAAAAAGTTATTGATGAAGTAGATATTAATCATGATGGTATTATTGATTTTAAGGAGTTTAAAATTATGATGAAGAAAATTTTGGTTTAATATTTTTGCATTTTTTTCAGTAATTATTTCATTTTTGATTAATTTGGTTTTATAGATATTTTATTATAAATAAATATAATAAAAGAATATTATAATTTTTCTATTATTTGAAATATTATTATAAATTATATTTCAAAAAAAATATTCTTAAAAAGAATAAATCAATAACAATTCAATAAAAAAATAAAAAAAAAAAAGAAAGAATAGCATTAAATCATTTAATTATTCATTTCCCAAAAATTGATATTGAAATGAATTAGGTTGCATAACAACATTATCAAAGCTTCTAATTTGAATTCCTTTAAAACCAATTTTCCCAAAAATATGAGAAATGGGTAATTTCCCATCAAAAATACCCCAAGTAGGATCAATAGGAATCCACTTTTTATTAATTTTACAAAGACTCCAAACATGAGTTCCATCTCTTCCATCTTTAACTTCATTAATACAATAACCTGTTACATATAAAGCAGGAATTCCAATACAATTTAATAATGCATTTAATAATATTGTATAATGTTCACATACTCCTTCTTTTTTTTCTAATATTTCACTTGCTGTTAATATTTTACCTGAATAACTTAATTTATATTTCATTATTTTTTTAACATACTTTGATATTTTTATATGTTTCTCATCATTTGATTTATCTACTTGAAATATATGATTTATTGTTGCTATAAATTTTTCCTTGTTTTTTATTTCATCTTCAGGAGTTTTTATTTCTATATTCTTACTTATTTTATAATTTGATTTTGTTGAATTTTCTAATGTTATTATATTTGAAAAATAACATTCTTTTACATTTAAATTTTTAAAAGTTATTTCATATTTATCATTTGTTTTTTTTATTGTTTCATTATCTATTTTATTCCCCATTGAACTTTCTATTTCATTTGATAATATTTTATTATTTCCTCCTTCAAATAATACTGATGTTGAAAATGTTGTATTTTTTATATCATTTTCAGCAATAAATTTCTCAGTTAATGTTAATTTCCATTTTGCTTTTGTTAATGAAACTGCTATTTTTGTTATTAAACCTTCATCAGGAACTTTTCCTTCAAAAAACCACTTTTTATCTTGTTCAACTTCTGTAAATAATTTTTGCTTAAATTTAATTATTGTTAATTGCTCAGGACAAATTAAAGTAAATTTAGCATTTCTTTCAGCTAATAAAGAATTTAATCCAACATATAATTGATTATAAAATAAACTTCTATCTTTTCTTATTGATTTGTATTTAAAGTGAATTGGTAATTCTTCATTATTTTTTAATTTAAAATGAAAAGTTAATAAATGATCTTCAACAAGAGGATTTTTTTCAGGAATATCATTAATTTTTGAAAATATTATTTGAATATCAGAATAAATATCAAATGTATAATACCATTTTGTATATGAAGAATCAGGTTTTAAACCTACTGCTTTTAATATACATTTTATTTCTACTTCTTGACCTCCATCTTCTGTTAATATTGTTGTTTGTTCCCAATTGTTTTTTAAAAGTTCTGGTTGAAAAAATTCTTCTTCTTCTTCTTCTTCATTTTCATTTTCATTTTCATTTGTTATTTGTTTGTTTTCTCTTTGTTTTTTTTTCATTAATTCTGAATTTATTTCTTCTTCTTCTTCTTCTATTTGCTTTGTTGGTTTTATAGTTACATTTTTATTTAAAATGTTATTATTATTTGGAACGGAATTTATTTTGTTGTTTAAATCATTTGAAGTTATTGAATTTGATTTTTTGGGAAGATTTATATTTAATTTAGTATTATTGTTTGAACTAGTTTCTGGAATATCATTTAATTTGTTCATATTGGAATTATTATTGTTTGAGTCAATTGATTTTTTATTTTCATGAGAATTAAAAGAATATAAGTCATTATTTTCGAAAAGAGAATTTTTATTGTAATTATCTATATTATTATTAAATTGATTTTCATTATTTAATTTTGAATATAATGAATTAATATTATTAAGGTCTGTATTATTATTTTCTGAATTTTTATTTCTGTTATAATTAAATATATCATTGTTAAATTCATTATTAAAAGAATTTTTATCATTATTCTTTCGATTTTCTAATTCAGAAAAATCATATTTTTTTTCTTCTGAATTTTTATCATTGTTTTTATTTATTTTATTATAATATTCACATAAATCTTTTTCATAAAAACTTTTTGAATCTTTTAAATCAAATAATTTAGAATGAGTTAAAATTCTATTAGCTAATAAATTTTGTTTTTTTCCTGAACTTTGTAATTCTTTATTTTTATTAGTTTTTTCAATAGCAAAATTTAAAAATTTTTCAATTTTTGTTTTAACCTTTATTAACACTTCTTGAATATCTTTTTGATTATTAACAATATTATCAACAGTATCATTAAAATTATTGGAATGTATTTGGAAATCATTTAAAATATTATTTGCAGATTTTAATAAATTATTAAGACCATTATCATTATAATAATAAAATTTTTTTTGATTAATCTCTTCAAAAGTTTTATATAAATTTTTTTGAGTATTTTCCAAATTCTTTTTAATTTCTTTTTCAACCTTATTAATATCATTTTCAATTTTAATTATCATTTCTTTTATACTATCAAATTCAACATATGTGGCTTCATCAAAATATTTAAAAAGTTCTGAATCAACTTGTTCTAATTCTTTTAATTGATTTATATTTTCTTGAGTTTCATTTCTTAAAAATTGAATCAATTGAAATGATTCATATTCTTTATTATATTTTTCTTCTATCGTATCATTTTTAGTTAATAAATTTATAAATTGATTTTCTATTTTTGTTTTTTCTTCATCAACTTCAATTAAAGTTCTATTTCCTCTATTATTATATAAATTATTTAAATAATTATTTAAATAATTATTATTAGATGAATATTGATTTAAATAATTATTAGTAGATAATAAATTATTTGATTCATTTTTATTGTCCTTTAATGGCTCTTTTATGGAATTATTTTGATTATTTCTTAATCTTTGATTATCTTTTTCTTCATTTTTTAATTTTAATTTTGCAATTTCTGATTTTAATGATTTTATTTCTTCTTGTAAATTTCGAATAGTTTCATTTTTTAATTCATTTTCTTTTTTCAATTTTTCCAAACCAATTATTTGTATTCTCAAATCAAGATTTTCTTTTTCTAAATTTTGATTTTTTTCTTTTAATTGAGTATTTGATTTTTTTATTTCATTCAGTTCTTTTTTTAATTTTTCATTATTTTCCATATTTTCAATTAAGGCAACAGCTTGACTATCAAATATTTCTTCCATTTTTGAAGAATGAATAACACTTCTATTTCTAGCTTCTCTGGCCTCGACATTTCCTATAGTTGGCCTATTGGATACTTTGTTTTGATTAATTCTCCTGTCATTATGATTAAACAAATTATTTCTCCTATTATTAAAATTATATTGATTTAGAATATCATTATCATTTACAATAATTCTTTTTGGATTTTCATTTTTTCTATTGTTAATAATATTTAAATTGTTGTCTTTAGAATAACCAATTTTTTGTTGATAATTATAGTTATTACCATAACTTGGATTCTGAATTGGGTTTTGAATATTATAATTAATTGGTCTATAATTTTTATAATTATTAAAATTGTTTTGATTATTATAATTCTGCCTTTGATTTAATCTTTTTGGTTCAATTGAAGAAGATCTAGGAATCCATGACATATTTATTTTTATTTAAAAAAATGTAAAAAAAAATGAATAAAAAAACTATTACCTAGAAAAACCAAAAAAAATAAAATAAATTTCAAAAAATGACAGTTCCAGATTTCTATTACAAATATGATTACTCTTTATAATACATAATAAAATGAAAAAAAGGAGTAAGAAAAGCAACCATAGTATTATAATATAAGAATGAATTATTTTCAGATGTATGCGAATATGGGTAGGAGCAGATTATTCCTCAAAAAACATAAAAGACAAAATTCAAATTTGGGACATAACAGGACAAGAACAATTTTGAAGTATATCAAGAGCATATTATACAAATTCTAAATGTGCAATTATAGTTTATGATATTATTGATAGAAATCTTTTGAAATGATGAAAATTAGATTGAAGATTATATAAATAATTATCCAAAGTAGTTTTTTTTTTTTAGTTGAAAATATAATTGATTTTAATAACAGAGATCTTTTAAAGAAAGAAAATATAT
>JAEEGK010020538.1_pt1 | contig 14037 bp, 8 predicted proteins | sample 8958771 | NCBI WGS metagenome assembly JAEEGK01 (sample SAMN16246547, study PRJNA631951) | gut metagenome | biome: gut microbiome; feature: rumen; material: SC-attached | host: Bos | place: Iran: Karaj | collected 2018-10
ACTGTTGATGAATATTACAATACTGCATCAACATCAAGCGGAGAAGCATTAGCTAGAACACTTCATGATATTATTAAAAGTCCAAAGGTTGTTTCATACAAATCTTTATGGTCTATCTATGATGAAACAGATGTTAAGGTTGGCAAAAATGGTGACCTAGTATATTGGGATATGTATTCTAATGTTGAACATAGAATTGGCCAATATAGTGGAGGAAATGCATCAGAAGGTGCGGGTATGAATAAAGAACACTCAATTCCTCAATCTTGGTTTAATGAAGCATCTCCAATGGTTTCAGATGCATTCCACGTATATCCAACTGATTGTTATGTTAATAATATGAGAAGTTCATATCCATTTGGTGAAGTATCTAATCCTAAGAAGACATCAGGAAATGGATCTAAACTTGGTCCTTCATCATTCCCGGGTTATTCTGGAACCGTATTTGAACCAATTGATGAATATAAAGGTGATTTCGCAAGAACTTATTTCTATTTTGCTTTATGTTATTCAGATAAAATTTCTGGATGGTCAAAAGGTGAAGTTAAAAAGGTATTTAGCGGATCTTATCCATATTTAACTAAATATTCAATTGATTTATTTACTAAATGGCATAACGAAGATCCTGTATCAGAAAAAGAAATAGCTAGAAATGAAGCTGTATATAATGTTCAAAAGAATAGAAATCCGTTCATTGATCACCCTGAATGGTCAACTATAATTTGGGGCGGTACATATGGAGGAGGCAGTGTAACTTCTACATATTCAGTAAATTATGTAGTACCAGAAGGCGCAACCTTCAATTATAGAGATACTCAAAGATACGAAGCTAATTCAACAATTACAATGCCAGATGCAGCACCTATTAAAGAGGGATATGCATTCGATGCATGGTATAAAGATCAAAATTATACAACTAAATGGAATTTTAATTCAGATAAAATCACAGCTAACACAACTTTATACGCTCGTATGAATATTAATGAAGCAGAACTTCCAAATATATTCACAAGAGAAACAAAGATGGAAGTAGCGCTTGGTATTAACTATTCAGCAATTGCAGATAGTAGCGGCCAATCAACAGCAGTTAGCAAAAAGACTGATTTCACATTTAGTAGTGATTATTCTTTAAGCAAGTTAGAAGCAAATAAGGCAGAGGATATCAATAAATTTATAGTATCAAGCGATTCAAGTATTAAATCTACTGATATATTTGATGCCTTATATCAAGATACAGGAAGAGCTTTAGCTTATATTCAAAGTGGTAATTGTAGATTATATTACAATAACGGTAATGGTTCTAAATTTGTAATTAAAGCAAAAGATGGCATAAAGATTAAGAGTATTTCTACAGCAAATGCATCAGCAGATTGCACATGCCAAGTAAGTTCAGACGGTAAGGAAGCTTACATTCAAGCAACAAAGAATACAGGAAGTAAGTATTTTACTCTTCAAAGTTTCTCTGTTGAATATGAACTAGGTGGTGCTTCATACTCTTATCAAGTTAATAAAGTAGATTTAAAGGCAAGATATTTGATACCTGAGGAAATCTATAATTTAATTACTAAGAATCAAACTGATGTTAAATACTTTATGTCATTTAACGATGCCAAAACTCAATGTCAAGTAGTAAAAGAAGGACATTATTATGTAGTTATGGCTGCAATTAATACTGATTCATTAGATACTAAATATAATATTGTTGGAACTGTTGTAATAGGCAATACAACTTATACAACTAAACAAATCTCATATTCCGCAAGTGATATCGCAAAGAAACTTGTGCTTGAATATGGAGAAGATGTTTTAGATGTTGAGAATTTATCTCAAGTACTAAACGAAATGATTCCAGATAGATAAAAGGCGAAACTTCGGTTTCGCTTTTATTTTGCTTATAAATAATATATAATGTAAGAAAAATCTTACAAAACAAGTTAATTTTACTTGGTTTTAATGATTTTTATCTTATTTTACAATATAGGCATAATAAGGAGGAGTTATTATGCAATTTGAAAAGAATTTAGTATTACTTAGAAAAAAGAAAGGATTATCACAAGATGATCTCGCATATCTTATAGGGGTTTCAAGACAAACTATCTACACTTGGGAAGCCGGACTTAATTATCCAAATATCTTAATGCTTAAATCTTTAGCTCAAGCACTTGAAGTATCTACTGATGAATTATTAAATGGATTTAAAGTAAATAAGCTTCCAAAATCATTTAAAGATTTAAAACTAACTTATGTAGGTAAACACGCGGAAGAAGTATTCTATAAAGAATTACCTAACTGGTTTATTAAACTTGAAAAAGGAGAAGAAGTTAGTTGGGCTTTATATGATTTAATTAAAGGTGAATATAGAAGAGACTATTCATATCACATCAATGTATATGGCGAAGCTCAAATTCATGAACTTGAAGGCGTAGAAATAGAAGTTAAAGAATATAATCCTGATTTATCATTTAATAGAAAGTATAAACAAGTAGTATCTGTTAAAGATAATGGCGTAGCGTGGATAGGTGAAGTAACTTATAAGGATAATAAGAAAATAGTTAAAACTTATAAGGATCAAGATTTCCTAGATGACTGGGGTTTTGATAAACAATTAATCTATCAAAAGATGAAATATAATAACGCAGAAGATTATATTTTAGAATATAATGGTATTAAACAAAACGTTATTAAGATTTCATATTATGACCCAGATGGATCAGACCATCTAACACATGCCTATTTTGAAGTATTCTTAAATAAAGATTTAGAATCATTAGTATGGAGAAGATATACTGAAAAACATACTAAAAAGGAACTAACTGGAGAAACTATTATAGTTAATGGAATAGAATACGATTTGGATTATTATTGTATTACATCAAGACTATAAAATAATACCCAACTTATTGCCAAAGTTGGGTATTATTGCTTATTAAATGATTTACATTATAGGTTATTTAGTTTTATAATTAACTAAAAGAATGACTTTATTAAATATAGATAATAATAAAAACAAGGGAAGAGTAGTTGTTTTTTCAGTATCTATATCTTTGAAAGATTACTATTATGATGGGCCTGTGTCTTTGGTATAATTGGGGGATTGTATGAAAAAAATAGTTTTAATACATGCACTATTGTTTGTTTTACTGATATCTGGATGTATGTTTCATAATAACGAATCAGACTATTTATTAGAAGGCACATATTTAGTTAAAGAAGAAAATCTTAATTTTTATGTAAACGATAGAATCGTTTGTTTTGAAACGATAAGATTTGAAGTAAAAATTATAGACGAAAAAGAGTACTCAACATCCAATGATTTGAATGTTATCAAAACACATGGTAAAGATAAAGCAGGGAATCAATATTATAAAATCAATTTATTTTTTAAGATTTACAATTATGATGAATATCATGCTATTTTATTCTATATTGGAAATCATGCTGCTAAACCAAACTCTTATCTGTTTAATATTAAATTAAGCGAAGATGCACTACAATTTGATTTTAATATAGGATTAAAAAATGGGATTAATTCATTGGAAGTGTATGATAGAAATATTGATAAAGATATTATTATAAATAACAATATAATCAATAAACTAAAAATCGATTTATGTTGCATTTATCATGATAAAAACGAATAATATATTTGGAAATATTAAATTTATAATTTAAAATAATACCCAACTTTAGCGATAAGTTGGGTATTATTTATTATTCTATTAATGTTAAGATATATTCACAATTATCTGATTCTACATATGCTTCACTAGATGCACTGATGAAGAATGAATCACCTTTTTTAAATTCAATTCCACCAATAGTACCAGTTCCTTCAATAAAGCTTACTGCAATAAATGATTGTTTGTTTGATTTAATGTATTTACACATATCATTAAATCTATAAACACTAAAGTATTTACATTTACCTATTTGTGGTTTACTAAATCTTTTATTTTTATATGGTTTAAAATCTAATACTTCTAATGCTTTATCTATATGAAGAGGTCTAGTTTTCCCATCTATACCTTTTCTATTATAGTCATATAGTCTATATGTTAGATTCGAGTTTTGTTGGATTTCGATTAAAGTAATTCCTTTGCCTATTGCGTGTACGGTACCCGATGGAATAAAGAATGAATCTCCAGGTTTTACTTTAAAGAAGTTTAATTTATCCATAATAGTATTATTTTCTATAGCAGCTCTTACAGATTCTTTAGTTTCTTCGCCTTTAAATCCTACATATATTCCGGCATCCTTTTCAGCTTCTAAAATGTACCACATTTCAGTTTTACCAAAACTATTTTCATTCTTTAACGCATATTTATCAGAAGGATGAACCTGAACTGATAAGTTTTGAGCTGAATTAATAAATTTAATTAATACCGGGAAGAAACTAAACTTACTAGCTTTAGTTCCAATCTCTTCTTTGGTAACAACTTCTTTAAGTGGCTTATCAAGCCCATCAACTAAAGTTAAGCCATCATCATGGAACGAGAGTTCCCAGGTTTCTGAGATGATAGAATTTGATTCATCACCCTTGCCCCATTCTTTTAGTTTTGTGCCACCCCAAAGATAATCTTTGATTGCAGGTTTAAGTTTATATATAGACATATATTTGCCTCCGTTTACATACTAATAATATTATAACAATTATTAATAATAAATTATCTTGTTTATAATTAACTAAATTTTTACTTTTCTCATATAAAGAGATTTAAAAACATCTCTATATATGATATTCTAACTTTAGATTAAGGACAGAGGTATATGAAAGATATTAGAAAGGAAATTGCCACAAGAAAATTTAAATCTCAAAATAGGTTCTTATATTGGATATATAGAACCGTAATGAAAATAGTAGGAAGAAGATATAACGCTCACTTTGAAATAGTAGATGATATTAATAAATGCGATGGTCCAGCTATTGTAATATTTAACCATCTATCTAGAATTGACCACTTCTATACAAATGAAATCTGTTACCCAAGAAGAGTCAATATGGTCGCAGGTTATAATGAGTTCTTTAGATCACATCTTCATTTCGCGTTTAAGATGAATAGAGTAATCCCTAAGAAACAATATATAAATGACTTTATTGGTACTAAAGGAATTATGTCTATTATTAAACAAGGTGGTTGTGTATCATTTGCTCCAGAAGGCTTAGCCACAAATGATGGAACACCTAAACCAATTGTTCCACATACAGGTGCATTACTTAAGAAACTTGGTGTACCAGTATATCATGTAAAACTATCTGGTCAATATCTTCAAAATACTAAAGTATGCTTAGATGTAAGAGAAGGAGAAACTTACGCTAAGATTTATATTCTATTTACTAAAGAAGATTTAGAAAGACTCACAGTGGATGAAATAGATGATAAGATTAATGAAGCCTTCCGTCATGATGAGTATGAATGGCAAAAAGAAAAACATATTAAATGGAATATGCATGACAATGCCGCATATCATTTAGATCATCTATGTTATAGATGCCCTAAGTGCCATCATGAATTTGAGATGGTTGCTGAAGGTGATACTTTATACTGTGCTAATTGTGGTAATGGTACTAAGATAAATGAATATTATGAATTTGTTCCTTTTGAAGGTTCAATTATTCCCGAATCACCTTCTAAATGGGCTGATTATGAAAGAAGAGAAATAATTAAAGCTATTAGAAAAGATCCTAACTATTCAATTACTGAACACGTTAAAGTAGGAATCCTTCCTAATGATCATTTAATTAAGAGTAAGAAGACTTCAGATATTGTTGGTGAGGGAATGCTCACAATTGACCATTCAGGAATGCACTATAAAGGAAGTAATACCGATAAATATGACTTTGACTTAAATTATAAAGAATTATATACATTATTCACCGAACTTGATTCATCTATTATGAATTTATATGTAAAAGGTGAATATTATGATGTTATTCCTGATACACCTATTACTCTTAAAGCTACTATGCTTGTAGAAGAAATGCACAGACTTCACGTTAATACATATAAGAACTTTAAATGGAAAGATTACTTATATGAGAATTTAGATGGAGAAGAAAAGTAAACTCAATTGTGATAAAATTATAAAAATTAGCACTCAACACTTGAAAGTGCTAATTTTTTTACTATAATTAAAGTAGAAAGATAAAGGAGGTGTAATTATGAATCAAAACCTTACTGAAAAAGTTATAAAAATAATGAATGATAGTGTATCTATAAGAGGCGAATATAAAAACACAGAAGTAGATATTCCTCACATGCTTAAGGCAATGATAGAAGATGAAGAATCAATGCTTATAAATATACTAGGAAAAATAAATGTTTCAACTGCTGATTTTAATCAAGTAGTTGATAGAGAACTTAATAGTTTACCAAAAGTTGAAAATGTATCTGACCCATATATGTCTAGATATATGAATGAACTTTTTACTGACGCAGAAAAGGTCATGAAAGATATGGGTGATACCTATATTTCAGTTGAACATTTGATTATATCTTTATTTAAGAACCATCATCCTATTATTAATAAATTAATAAAAGTAGATAATTTTAATAAAGAAAATGTGCTTAACGCAATAAAAGAAATAAGAGGGGCAAGTCAAGTGAATAACGCTAATCCAGAAGCTACTTATGAAGTACTAAAGAAATATGGTAGAAACTTAATAGATGATGTTAGAAACTCTAAATTAGACCCAGTAATTGGTCGTGATGAGGAGATAAGAAGAGTAATTCAAATACTTTCAAGAAAAACTAAGAATAACCCAGTTCTTATTGGTGAACCAGGTACTGGTAAAACCGCTATAGTAGAGGGACTCGCCATTAGAATATTTAAGGGTGATGTTCCATTTAGCCTAAAAGATAAAATAATTTATGAACTAGATTTAGGATCTTTAATTGCGGGTGCTAAATATAGAGGTGAATTTGAAGAAAGACTTAAAGCTGTATTAAATGAAATCAATAAATCTAATGGACAAATAATTCTATTTATTGATGAAATTCACACAATTGTGGGTGCTGGTAAAACTGATGGGGCAATGGATGCTGCTAACCTCTTAAAGCCAATGCTCGCAAGAGGTGAACTACACTTAATTGGCGCAACTACTCTAGATGAATATCGTAAATATATTGAAAAAGACGCAGCCTTTGAAAGAAGAATGCAAAAAGTTATGGTTAATGAACCAACTGTTGAAGATACTATATCAATACTTAGAGGTCTTAAAGAAAGATATGAGAACCATCATGGTGTAAAGATTCTAGATAGTGCACTTGTTAGTGCGGCTGTATTATCTAATAGATATATAACTGATAGATTTCTCCCAGATAAAGCGATAGATTTAATTGATGAGGCTTGCGCAAGTGTTAGAATGCAGATAGATTCATTGCCACAAGAATTAGATGAAATCAATCATAAAATAGCTCAACTTGAAATTGAGAAGATTAGCTTATCTAAGGACGATTCAGATGTATCAGTTAAAAGATTATCTAAATTAGAAAAAGAATTAGCTACTTTAAAAGAAAAAGCTAATACTTTATCTTCTAAATGGCAAAAAGAAAAGAAAGAATTAGAAGAAACTAAAAACGCTAAAACTGATCTTGAAAAAGCTAGACATGATTTAGATATCGCGCTTAATGAAGCTAATTACGCAGAAGCGTCTAAACTTAAGTTCTCAGTAATCCCTCATCTTGAAGAATTAGTTAAAAACGCATCTAATGATAATAAGAGTAAGATGCTTGATGAAGTAGTAAAAGAATCTAACATAGAAGAAGTAATATCTAAATGGACTAATATTCCTATCTCTAAACTTAATGAATCAGAAACTGATAAGTTGCTTCATCTTGAGGATAATTTAAGAAAAAGAGTAATAGGTCAAGATGAAGCACTAGAAAAGGTTAGTGATGCGATTATAAGAAGTAGAGCGGGAATCAATGATGAATCACGTCCTATTGGTTCATTCTTATTCTTAGGTCCTACAGGTGTAGGTAAGACTGAAGTCGCTAAATCACTCGCACTCAATCTATTTGATAGTGTTAACCAAATAGTTAGAATAGATATGAGTGAATATATGGAAAAATTCAGTGTTTCAAGACTTGTTGGTGCTCCTCCAGGATATGTTGGATATGAAGAAGGCGGTCAACTCACAGAGGCTGTGAGAAGAAAACCTTATTCTATAGTTCTTCTAGATGAAATTGAAAAGGCTCATCCAGATGTGTTTAATATCTTGCTTCAAGTGTTAGATGATGGAAGACTTACTGATTCTAAAGGTAGAGTAGTGGATTTTAAGAATACAATTATCATTATGACTAGTAATATTGGTTCTGAATATATTTTAAATAATGATAAAGACTCAGTAATGAGAGAACTCAAAACCCACTTTAAACCTGAATTCTTAAATAGAATTGATGATATAGTGTACTTCAATTCATTAACTGAAGATTCAGTAAAGAAAATCGTTCTTAAATTTATTAAAGAACTTGAAACTAGACTTGAAAAAGATGAAATAACTTTATCTTTAAGTGATAACGCCTTAAATGTAATATCTAAAGAAGGATATGATAAGATATATGGCGCAAGACCATTAAAGAGATATATAGAAAAATATATAGAGACACCTCTTGCGAAAGAGATAATTAAAGGTAATGTAAAACCTAAAGATAAAGTAAAAGTAGATTACATAGATAATAGATTTACTTTTAGTAAATAATTGGCTAGATAAAATCTAGCCTTTTCTCATAAAATTAGCTTTAAAATGCACTTTTTTGCTTTTGTAAAATAATTAAATACAAATTGGCAAAAAAATGAAACAAATTGTTTGACAAATTATATACTTATAATTTATAATTTTTATAGTTTTGAAAACGCTTACTTTATTTCATATTACTATTCAAAATAGGTATTAATAAAAAATATAATAATTAGGATGAATAATGTTTTAAACAAACAAAAAGATAATAATAAAATTTTTAAGGAGAAAAAATGAAAAAAAGAATTTTATCTTTATTAATCGCATTATTAGCCGTTGTTGTATTAGTTGGTTGTAAAAAAACAACTCAACCTAAAAACAATGGCGCAAAGATCACTGTTTGGTGCGGTGAATCTGTTGTTGAATTAACAAAACAACAAATTGCTGAGTACAACAAGACTTCTGAATACAAATTTGAAGCTCAAGTTCAACCTGTTTCAGAAAAAGAAGCTGGTGCTGACGTTGTTGCTTCTGTTGAACAAGCTGCAGACTTATATTGCTTCGCTCAAGACCAATTAGCTATGCTCGTTGAAGCATCTGCTATTTCTAAACTTGGTGATGCTGCTTCTAAGTTTGTAACTGATAATAATGACGCTGGATCTGCAGCTGCTACTAAAGTTGGTGACAGCTACTATGCATACCCACTCTCATCTGATAATGGATACTTCATGTTCTATGACAAGAGATACATCCAAGAATCATCTCTTGATAGTCTTGATGCATTATTAGCAGATTGCGTTGCAGCTGATAAGAACTTCTCATTCGAAGTTGGCGACAATGCTTGGTACATTGCTGCATTCTTCTTCGGACAAGATTTACATTCAGAATGGTCTACAGACGACAATGGTAAATTCCTCCAAGCTGACGATACATTCTCTGACGCTACTAAAGGTTTAATCGCTCTTAAAGGTCTTAAAGCTTTAGTTGAACATTCAAAATTCGTAAGTTCTTCAGGAAATGATTTCTCTAAAGAAAACGTAGCTACTGCATCTGCAGTATGTATTACTGGTACTTGGAACTCTGAATCTATCTCTACAACTCTTGGCGAAAACATGGGTGTTACTGATCTTCCTAACTATAAAGTTGGTGATCAAGAATATCATTTAGGTTCATTCGCTGGTTATAAGATGATCGGTGTTAAACCTCAAAAGGATGCTAAGAAACAAGCTGAATTACATAAGCTTGCTCAATACTTATCAAGTGAAGAATGCCAAAGACAAAGATTCACAGCTGTTCAATGGGGACCATCTAACAAGAGCGCTCAAAATGATGACGCTGTTAAGGCTAACCTCCCATTAGCTGCTCTTGCTAAACAATCTCAATATGCTATTCCACAAGGCCAATATCCATCATTATGGTGGGATATCGCTGGTGCTATCACTGAATCAGCTAAAGCTGCTAAGAACGACACTGAACTCGCTCAAGTATTAGTAGATTACAAAGCTGCTATTCAATCTTTAGCTAACACAGATGGTGAACTCCACTGGGATGAAAGATTCAAAGTTGACTTTGAAAAATATGATTGGGCTGTAACTGGTAAATTTGCTGGTCACAACTATGGAACAGAAGATGGTGAAGAAGCTATCGCTATGTCTAAGACTGAAGATAAGCTTGAATGGACTTCTGGTGCTATTACATTAGCTGAAGGTGATGAAGTAATCATCGTTGGTACTAAGAAAGCTGACGCTACATTAGAAGCTGGTGCTCCTGAAACTGTATATGTTGGACGTAACAAACTCAAAATCACAGTAGACAATGCATACTTCATTGGTGAAGGTTCTGGTAAAGCTGCTAAGGCTGGCGACTATAAGATTGTTCTTTCTGTAAATGATAAGAAAGCTCCATCTATCACATTCGACGCTCAAAAGAAAGTTTGGGGTATCGTTGGTGCATTCAACGGTTGGGGTTCTCAAGCTGATATCGTTATGACTGAATCTGAAACTACTCCTGGTACATATACTGCTCAAGCTGTATTCGAAAATGCTACAGAATGGAAGATTAGAGCTAACTCTGACTGGGCTGTAAATTATGGCGCTACTGGTTCAGGTAACTTTGATGGAAATGCAGCATCAACAACTGAGGGTGTTGCTGGCGGACAAAATATTGCTGTTGCTGCTGGTACTTACACTATTACATTAGTATTTGGTGCAGACGATACAGTAACAATTAGCTGGACTAAAACAGCATAAGATTAATTAATCAAAGCTAATTTAAAAAAGGCAGATTATCTCTTTAGTCTGCCTTTCTTTTATAAAATAGAGAGGTTATATGCAAAAGTTAAGTAATTTAGAATATTTAAAACTTAAGAAATTTAAAAAGCTTTTATATAAGCTTGGATGTTTTTTCTGCGCTATTCCTCACTGGTTCTTAAATTTATTTAAGAAAATAGGTCGTTTCTTTAAGAAACTTGGCATCAAGATCAAAGATGAAGCAGTAGATATTGTTTCTACATTTATTCATGGTGATTGGAAAACTAAGTTATCTTATCTAATTATGGGTTTTGGCTCTATCGCAAGAGGCCAAGTATTAAGAGGATTATTATTCTTACTCTTTGAAGGAGTATTCATCTTCTATATGATATTTGCTGGTGCACACTGGCTTGCATTACTACCATCTCTTGGAGAAGTAGAAGGTAATATCCCACAAACAAATGTCTATGACCCAGACTTAGATGTATATATTAATATTCCTGCTGAGAATCCATCATTTAAAATATTACTCTATGGTATATTAACTATCATTTTCATTATTGCATTAATATTTACGTGGAGAGTTAATATTAAACAAAATAAGATTGCAGAACAAATTATAAAGAGTGGTAAGAAGCTTAAAAGTGGTAAAGATGATCTTAAGTCTGCGCTTGATGATCAATTCCATAAAACAATGCTTGCTCTTCCAATGACAGGTATTATTTTATTTACTGTGTTACCTATTCTTTTTATGATATTAATTGCATTCACCAATTTTGATGCACAACATGATGGAAGAAATAACCTATTATTTAAGTGGGTTGGTTTTACTAATATTAACCAATTACTTGGATGGTCAAGCGATGGAACAAGCTTTAGTGCAACATTTGGAGAAATATTAACTTGGACTCTTATTTGGGCATTCTTTGCAACATTTACTAACTATTTCTTAGGTATGTTTGTCGCAATGATGATTAATAAGAAAGGAATTAAACTTAAAAAGGTTTGGAGAACTATATTAGTTCTTACAATAGCTATTCCTCAGTTTATTTCACTTATGTATGTATCTAAGATGTTTGCGGACAACGGTGTAATAAATGGTATCTTGCTGAAATGGGGTTGGATAAAAGAGAAGATTCAATTCTGGGGTAATAAACACTCCGCGAGGTTCACGGTAATCATGATTAATATTTGGATTGGTATTCCATACTTAATGTTAATTACTACTGGTATCTTGATGAATATCCCTCAAGACCTATATGAATCAGCTAAGATTGATGGTGCAAGTCCATGGCAGCAATATACAAAGATTACTCTTCCTTATGTACTCTTTGTAACTGGACCATATTTACTTACAAGCTTTATTGGAAATATTAATAACTTTAACGTTATTTACTTATTAACAGGCGGAGGACCGGTTAACCCTGGTTCTATGACGAGTGGTGCTCCTGCTGGTTATACTGACTTACTAATCACTTGGTTATTCAAGTTAACAACTCAGGATTCTAACTATAAACTCGCATCTGTAATTGGTATTATGGTATTTATTGTTGTATCAGTTATTTCAGTAATTGTTTATAACGTTATCCCATCAACTAAGAATGAGGAGGATTTCGCATAATGGAAAATGAAGAATTAAGAGAATTAACTCCGAAAAGACATGCTGGTATTAAAGCAATGAGAATTGCTTCAAATACAGTAATTTATATTGTTCTTGGTTTAATGAGTATTATTTGGCTAGTACCATTTGTATTCATAGTTCTTCAATCTTTTAGGGTTGAATCAACAAAGATGGAATCATATGTTCTCCCTGTTAAGTGGGGTTTTGATAACTATATTAAGTTATTTAAAGAAACTGAATTCCCTAAGTGGTTCTTAAGAACATTCTTAATGGCGCTTTTAGTATCAGTTCTTCAAACAATATTTGTATTAGCAATGAGTTATACATTATCTAGACTACGTTTCAAAGGAAGAAAAGGTTTAATGAACTTTATGCTTGTCCTTGGAATGTTCCCTGGATTCTTAACTATGATTGTATTATTTAACGTATTAAGCGATTTGAACATGATTAAAGCAAATGCTATGCCTGGTTTGATTTTGGTATATGTAGCATCAAGTGGTATGGGTTATTACATTTCAAAAGGTTTCTTTGATACAATCCCAAGATCACTAGATGAGGCAGCAAGAGTAGATGGAGCAAATAGATTCCAAGTATTCTATAAAATTATTATGCCTTTAGCTAAACCAATAGTTATTTATACAATACTTACAGCATTTATGGGTCCCTGGGGAGATTTCATTTTTGCAAAATACATATCGTTTAACACATCAGCCGGTATGAACGTTGCCGTAGGTCTTTATTCATGGCTCAATAAGGATATGATAGCTTCGCGATATACAATGTTCTGTGCGGGCGGTGTTATTGTAGCGATTCCTGTAACTATCCTGTTTATGTGCTTCCAGCGGTACTATGTTGAAGGTGTTACGGGCGGTTCCGTCAAAGGATAATTTTCAGACGAGTTTAATAATTTAATAATAGTTGATTGATAAAATATAGAAAGCATTTTTGCTTTCTATATTTTTTTGCACCTTAAAGAGAGGGGAAAAACATGAGTAAAAAAGAAACAGGCAGTATTGGCAAGACATCAGGGTTTATGGCTAAAGCAGGTATAAGGGCCAAGCTGATGGCAATGGTAATCCCGCTGGGATTATTTTTGCTTATAACGGTCGCACTTATGAGTGTACAGCTTATGAGTACAATGAACAGATCTGAAGATCTGTATTACAATCAGCTCTACGAGATCAATTCCGCATTGATCTCCGCCGACAGAGATTTTTATCAGTCGATATATGCCGAGGAACAATATATAGCAAAAACACACACTGAGGTAAATCCCGATCAGGCGATGATGGATGGCCTTTTGGACAGTTACGAATCTAACGCTCAGCAGACGATCGACGGTATCCATAAGGTAGCTGCGATAGTAAAGACCCATCCGGACATTGCAAAGTTTTCAAACGGTGAAAAGACTTTAGAACAGTATCTTACAGTTTTTGACAATCAGTACAGCACCTGGTATAACGCCTATGCGCCCAAAGCCGCTGCCG
>JAEEGK010020543.1_pt1 | contig 14034 bp, 13 predicted proteins | sample 8958771 | NCBI WGS metagenome assembly JAEEGK01 (sample SAMN16246547, study PRJNA631951) | gut metagenome | biome: gut microbiome; feature: rumen; material: SC-attached | host: Bos | place: Iran: Karaj | collected 2018-10
TACTGAGGTATTAAAGAAATATATTAACGAGAAAGGGAAGATTTTACCTAGAAGAGTTACAGGTGCTTGTGCTAAACATCAAAGACATATTGCTGAACAAGTTAAAAAGGCACGTGCAATCGCTTTATTACCTTATACAAAATAGAGTGTTATTTAATAACATTCTTTTTTTTATGTTATAATTAGTTTGAGGTGTTTATGAAGAAATACATTGTAATTACGATGATTTTAATGTTGCTTTTATGTTTAGGTTGTAAAAAAGAAGAGAAAGAACTAAAAAGTATTGATGTCGTTATTTATGTTAATTCAAGTGCTACCGATAGTGAAATAAAGAATATTGAAAATAAACTAAAAAATATCGACTTAGTTGATAATGATAGTATTAGATTCCAATCTAAAGATGAAGTTAAAGAAGAAATGATGGAAAATAATGATACATTTAAAAATCTAATGAAAGATTGGGATAATAATCCTCTTCAAAGTGTATATATTATTAAAGTAATGGATGATACTAAGATTAAAGAAGTAGTTAAAGAAATAGAGAGTATTGATAAAGTAGAAGTAGTTAAATATGACGCTTTATCAATTAATAATTAAAGACTTAAATAGTCTTTTTTTATTTTTTAATAATTATTGTAATCAAATGTTTTATGATACTTGTATTCGTGATATAATATTGGTAATAAGGGAGGTTCTATGCAGGTTATATTTTTAAAAGACTTAAAAGGTCAAGGTAAAAAGGGAGATATTAAAGAAGTTAGTGACGGATATGCAATGAACTTTTTAATTAAAAAGGGATATGCTATCAAAAAGACTCAAGGTAGTTTAGAGAAACTTAATGAACAAAAAGAAGAAGATAGACAACGTGATATAGAATTAACTAAAGAAGCAGAGAAAATTAAAAAAGAATTAGAGAAACTAACCTTAGTATTTACTGCAAAAGCAGGTAAAATGGATAAAATGTTTGGAAGTATTAGTTCTAAACAAATAAAAGAAGAATTAGATAAGAAAAAATATAAATTTGATAAAAAACAAATTAAAACAGAGACTATAAATACTTTTGGTTTTCATAATGTTGAAATAGAACTTTATAAAGATATTAAAGGAATAGTAAGAGTCGAAGTTAGAAAGGCATAGTATATGGCAAGAAGTTTACCTAATAATCAAGAAGCTGAACAAGCTTTATTATCTACAATGTTTTTATCTAAATATGCTCTTGATAAAGCAGTAGATACACTTCAAGAAGATGATTTCTTCTATAATAACAATAAAATAATCTTTAATACATTAGTAGATTTATCAAAGAAGAATGTACCTATTGATATGCCTAGTGTAGTAACAGAGATTAAGAATAATGATCGTTTAAATGAAGTAGGTGGTATTTCATACCTTACTGAAGTACTTAATAGTGAAGCTGTTGCTGCTAATGCTGATTATTATATTAAGAAAATTAGTGATGCATCACTTTTACGTAGACTAATTACGGCATCAGAAGAAATACAAAAATTAGGTTATGAAACTAATAATGAAATAGATGATGTACTTGATGAAGCTGAGAAAACTATTTTAAATGTTGTTAAAGGGAAACAAACAACAGAGTTTAGAAACTTTAATGAAGTACTTAGTGATGTTAAGAGAAACTTAGATGAATTATCTAGTAATAAAGGTGATGTAACAGGGCTTGCATCAGGATTTACTGATTTAGATAGAATTACTGCAGGTTTTCATGAGAATCAACTAATTATCGTTGCTGCTCGTCCTGCTATGGGTAAAACTGTATTTGCTCTTAATGTTGCGGTTAATGCGGCTTTGCAAGGTAAAAGTGTTGCTGTATTCAATATGGAAATGGATGCAACGCAACTTGCTAACCGTATATTATCTAATGTTGGACAAATCGAAGGTCATAAGTTTATGTCTGGTAAACTTAATAATGATGATTGGACTAGACTTAATGAAGCCTGTAGCCAACTTGAAAATGTTAAATTGTTTATAAATGATACTCCTAGTGCAACTATTGGAGAGATTCGTAGTAAATGTAGAAGACTTGCAAGTAGTGATAATGGACTAGATTTGGTAGTTATCGATTACTTACAATTAATTAGTGCAGGTCGTAACTATGGAGCTAATCGTCAACAAGAAGTATCTGATATATCACGTGCTTTAAAATTAATGGCACTAGAACTACATGTACCAGTAATTGCATTATCACAATTATCTCGTTCAGTTGAACAAAGAGAAGACAAGCGTCCATTAATGAGTGACTTACGTGAGTCAGGCTCTATTGAACAAGATGCCGATATTGTTACTTTCTTATATCGTGATTCATATTATAAGAAAGAAACAAGAGACGCTCAAGGAGCTAGTGTTAGTGAACTTATTATTGGAAAACATCGTAATGGACGTGTTGGTACAATTAATTTAGTATTTAAAGGAGATACATGTTCATTCTTGAACTATCAAAAAGAAGAATCGGGTGAGTAAACTTGAAAATTAAAGAAATAGTAGCAGTATTTTTTGCTCTAATTATTAGTTTTGGAATAGTATATATGACTAATCGACCATTAGCTAATAAAGAGCCAATATCTTGTTACCGTGTTTATTTAGAAGGAAAGAGTATTGGATTAATTACTTCTAAAGATGAACTAAATGATTATATTAATAAACAACAAGAGAAATTAAAGAATCAATATAAAGTTGATACTGTTTATATTCCTAATGATATTGATGTTGTTAAAGATGTTACATATGATAATAACTTTTCAACAATTGAGGAAATATATAACAAAATTAATGATGTTGCACCATTTACGATAAAAGGTTATCGTGTAAAGATTGACCAAACAAATAATAATAATTATCGTGGTGATGAACAAGTTATTGAAGAAAAAGATAAGAAAAAAATTGTTAATATTAATATACTAGATAAGAAAATTCTTGAAGATGCTATGAAAAGAGTTGTTCTTTCATTTGTAACTGATGAAGAATATAAAGCTTTCAATGAAGGAAGTCAAAAAGAAATAGAATCTACTGGAGAAGTAATAGAGGATATCTTTATTGATAATGCTATTACGATTCAAGAGATGAATATTCCTACCAACGAAAAGATTTATACAACTGAAGATGAATTAATAAAATATTTAATATTTGGTGAGAATGAAAGTGATAAAACTTATACTGTTAAAGTAGGGGATGAAGTTCCTGATGTAGCAGAAAAGAATAAGATGAGTGTTAACGAGTTATTAATTGCTAATGATGATATTAAGACATCTAACCAATTATTATATGCAGGTCAAGTATTATCAATTGGTATCTTGGATCCAGTATTCTCAACTGTAGTAGAAAAACACGTTGTAGCTGATCAAACAGTTAAGTATAAAACTACTTATAAGTATGATAATACTATGTATCAAGGTCAAACTAAGGTCCTTCAAGAAGGACAAAATGGTATTAACCGTGTAACAGAAAAAATTAAAATTGTTAATGGTGAAGTTAATCAAGCTTACATTGTAAGTAATGAAGAAATAAGACCAGTTGTTAATAGAATAGTAGCTAGAGGTGGTAAGCAAGCTCCTCGTGGTGATGGTGAATGGAGTTGGCCTACAAACTTCCCTTGGCGTGTATCAAGTGGTATTGGATGGCGTTGGGGATCAATCCATCGTGGTATTGATATTATAGGTCCTGGACACGGTTCACCAATCTATGCTGCTCGTGATGGATTAGTAATAGAATCTGGTTATGATGGAACACGTGGTAATCACGTAATTATTAAGCATGATAATGGTTACTATACCCAATATATGCATTTTGCAACTACACCGTATGTTAGAAAAGGTCAAAGAGTATATAATCATCAAGTAATAGGAGCTATGGGATGTACTGGTAGTTGTACAGGTACCCACTTACACTTTGAAATGTGGGATGGAGAACCTTATTCTTCTGGTGCAAGATTTTTTGATGCAAGGAGTTTCTATTAATGAAGGTCTATATATTAGGAAGTGGATCTAAAGGAAATTCAACATTGATAGTAGGTAATAATAAGAAAATACTAATCGATGTTGGATTTTCTTATCCTAAAATGAAAATGCTATTAGAAGGATTTGGGGTTGAACCTAGTGAAATTGATACAATATTAATAACTCATGATCATAGTGATCATATTGGAGGACTTAGTCAATTTTTAAAGAAACACAGTATTAAAGTATGTGCTAATGAAGTCTTAGCTGGACAGCTTCTTCGTATTGTTAATGAAGATGATATTTTAATCGTTGAAAATGAATTTGATATCGATGACTTTCACATCGAATCATTTAAAACTAGTCATGATGCTGTTGGTTCAGTAGGATACATTATTACAGAAGATGATAAAACAGTAGTTTATGTAACGGATACTGGTTATATAAATAGTCGTAATTTAAAGAAATTAGTTAATAAAGACTTATATATCTTTGAAAGTAATCATGATGTTGAGATGCTTATGAATGGCCCTTATCCATATATTCTTAAACAAAGAGTTTTAAGTGATAAAGGGCACTTATCGAATGAACTATCTGGAACATATTTAAAGGAACTTATTGGTAATAAAACTAAAAAAGTAGTTTTAGCTCACCTTAGTGAAACAAATAACACTCCAGAGATTGCTTTAAAAACAGTTAAAGAAATTGTTGATAATGAGTCTATTGATATTATTAATGCCTTTCAAGATGAACCAGTAGAAGTTGGTGAAATATGATAAAGATTATATGTGTTGGTAAAGTTAAAGAAAACTATTATCGAGAAGCGATTGAAGAATATTTAAAAAGACTTAGTAAATACACTAAAGTCGATATTATTGAAGTTAATGATCTTAACTATGATAAAGAAAAAACTATTAGAGAAGAATCTAAATTAATTATTGATAAATTGAATAACAATGATTATAAAATCTTAATGGATATTAATGGAGAGATTCTTGATAGTGTGACTCTATCTAAAAAGTTAAATGATTTAATGATTAGTAATAGTAATATTACATTTATTATTGGTGGTAGTTATGGAGTTAGTGATGAATTAAAAAGAATGGTAGATTATCGACTTTCTTTTTCATCTCTTACTTTCCCACATCAATTATTTAGGGTGGTTTTGTTAGAACAAATATACAGATGTTTTAAAATAATAAATAATGAAGAATATCATAAGTAGGTGATCTTATGCAAAAAATAAGTTATTATATTTGGATTCTAGCAACAATTATGCTAATTAGTTGTGGTTTATTTTACACAATTAAGTTAAAATTTCCACAATTTAGGTTTAAAAGAATATATAAAAGTATAAAAGATGATGATCGTAATAAGAGTGGGATTAGTCCTTTTGAAAGTCTAACGCTTGCTTTAGCTAGTCGTGTTGGTGTTGGTAGTTTATCAGGTATTGCCTTAGCTATCTTTAATGGTGGTATTGGTACTATCTTTTGGATATGGGTATCATGTTTAATCATTCTACCTAATGCTTTTGTTGAGAGTACCTTATCTGTTATCTTTCACAAAAAGAAAGATAATAGGTTTGAAGGTAGTCCATCAAGATATATCGGTGAAGGACTAGGTAAAAAGAAACTTGCTTTTATTTATGCGTTTATAATTATGTCATGTCAATTATTTGGTTTTACTTCAATTCAATCAAATACTATGGCAACATCAGTTAATTATTATTATCATGTACCTCTATTAATTAGTGGTATTGTATTAGCTCTTATAACTTTTATAATTGTTATTGGTAATCTAAAAAGAATAACTTCGTATATATCTAAACACGTTCTATTTATGGGAATAGTATATGTACTAGTATCTTTAATAATAATTATTGTTAATATTAAGATGATACCTTCTTTATTTGTTAATATAGTTAAAACCGCTTTTAATTTTAGATCTTTAGGTTGGGGTGCTTTTGCAAGTATCATTATTGGTGTTCAAAGAGGAATCTTCTCTTCAGAATCAGGTACTGGTTCTGGAGCAATAGCAAGTGGAGCTTCTGATACTAAGAAACCGGTTAATGAAGGTTTTATTCAAACCCTTGGTGTATATTTCACAATCTTTATTGTTTGTACATCAACTGCTCTAATAATCTTATCTAGTAACGTTAATATGAGTGATTATAGTAATCCTAATGGTATTGAGATTCTTATGAGTGCTCTTAATTATCATATGGGTGATGTTGGAGATATCTTCTTAATCTTTATGTTAGTTGCTTTCTCATTTTCAACAATCATTTCTGCTTACTATTATGGGGAATCAGGCTTTAAATATTTATTCCCTAGTGTTAAAGAAAAATATTTGATTTTACTTAAAATAATGTTATTTGGTGTAATAGTTTTATCATCAATAATTAGTCCAACATACATATGGGATACGGTTGATGTTGGAACGGCACTATTATCAATAATTAATGTCTATGCATTATTTAAATTAAGAAAAGTAATGATTGAAGAATATCATAGTAAATGATTTACTTAGTTATTTGACTTTATATTTTTCGTTTTGTATTATTAAAATAGAAAAGGTGATTATATGGCAGATGGTATAACTGGATTAAATCCAATAAGAGCTAAACAACAAATAGAAGAATTAAATATTAATTTATCTAGTGTTCAAAATGATTTTGTATCAAAAACACAAAACTTTGTATCTAGTTTAAGTGAATTATGGTATTCGGAGAAAGCTGTTGAGTTTTCTAATAATATTATTTCTTCTTTAAATGAAGCGGACCAAGAATTAAAAAAAGTAACAATTGATATTGTTGAAGATGCTTGTGGTGCTTTTAATGTGTTAGCAGATGCTAATGGAGCTATGAGAATAGAAGTAGTACCAGGACCTTTTGCTGATGGCGAATATGCAAGTTGTAAGGATATGGATCCTAGTGGAAACATCGGTATGCGTATTGATGATGTTAATATACTTACAGAAGAGTTTATTGATGAGTTAGAAACAATAAATAATAAATTACAAGATATTCCTTCAGATATAGCTTTCTATGATCAAGAAAATAATTTAGAAGGAACGTATACTGCCGAAGTTAATAGAGTTAAGACATTAATTGAAGAATCTATTAACTTTATAGATCAAAAGATAACACAAGCTGTTAATGAACAAAGAGAAAGTAGTGAACAAGCATCAGTTGATGCTGCTGATATAATGTCTAGTTAAAAACATCTTCAAGATGTTTTTTTAAGGAGTTTAAGATGATTGGAAATGATTGGGATGAAATCTTAAAAGAAGAACTTAAGAAAGATTATTTCATTGAATTAATAAATAAAATAAGAAAAGAATATCAAACAAAGACGGTCTTTCCTAGAAAAGATCAAGTTTTTAATGCTTTTCGTTATACGCCATATAAAGATGTTAAAGTAGTAATACTAGGACAAGATCCTTATCATGGAGTAGGTGAAGCAGAAGGACTATCTTTCTCTGTACCTCTTGATATTAGAAAACCCCCTAGTCTAGTTAATATTTTTAAAGAATTACATGATGATTTAGGTTGTGTTGAACCAAAACATGGAAGCTTGCATAGTTGGGCTAAACAAGGCGTTCTTCTTTTAAATGCAACGCTTACAGTAATTAAAGATATGGCAGGTTCTCATCAAGGAATGGGATGGGAAACCTTTACGGATGATGTTATTAAAATTCTTAATGATAAAGATACACCTGTAGTTTTTATATTATGGGGGAGATATGCAAGAAGTAAGAAGAAATTAATAACTAATAAAATACATTTAGTAATAGAATCGGCTCATCCAAGTCCACTATCAGCTTATAATGGTTTCTTTGGTAGTCGTCCTTTCTCTAAAACAAATAACTTTTTAATAAATAATAATATTAAACCTATCGATTGGGAAATCAAGTAAAAATAAATGTCTTTGCTTTACATTCTAAAAGAATAATTTATTGAATAACAAAAAATAAAAAGATATAATTAAATTATAAGATAGGAGGAATATTTAATGAGTTTAGATGGAGAAGATGGAAAATTAGTTGGATTAAATCCAGGTAAGGCAAAAACTGATATTGAAAATATCAATGCTGGAATTTGTGGAATGCAAAGAAGATTGGTAGAAATTACTAGTACATTCTTTGCGGATTTATCAAATGCATGGTATTCACCAAAGGGAATTGAATTCCAAGGAAAGGTTTTGCCAAAAATTGAAAGCATTAATGATCAAATTATTGGTTTCAATGACAAAACTATTACAAAATGCGTTGCTGCTTTTAATAGATTAGCTTCTGCTCATGGAACAGGTGGTATTTCTGTTAATCCTGGACCTTATGTGGGTACAGAATATGCTATGATGAAAGATGCTGACCCTGAAGGAAAAGTAGGTATGAGTGTTAGCCAAGTTAAAACAATTACAGAAAATTATATTGCTGCTCTTTCATCTGTTGTAGGTGGATTATCTTCAGTGCCATCACGTATTGCATTCTATGATACTGATGGAGCGTTTGCTGGAGCTTGTCAATCAAATGTCGAGGCTTTAAGAGTTTTAGTAGAAGAAGCTACTGCCGAAATTAGAAATTTAGTTGATACTGCTTCTAATGAAGAAACAGCAAGAACCGAACAAGGCGCTCAAACTGCTGCTTCTCAAATGCATTAGTACCTATAAACATTTACTTTTTCCACAATTTGTGGTATAATTATAGATGTTGAAAGGGAGTAATTCCACGTTTCTTATCGTCAAGACGTATTTAATACCGGTAAGAAAGATTATTATCGAATGAGACTTTTGCGTTGCAAAAGTTTTTTTTTTTTGCAAAAAATGATATTATAGAAGAGGAGGAGGAAACTATGGAATTTTTGGCACCTATTGGAGTCATACTTGTTATTATAATTTTAGGTTCAATTAAACAAATTGATCAATATGAAAGGGGTATTAAATTTCATCGTGGTAAATTTAAAAGTATAATGAATCCAGGATGGAATATTGTACTTCCAATTTTCCAATCTTATCGTAAGGTTGATATTCGTACTAAAGCAGTTGACGTACCAGAACAAGATGCTATTACTAAAGATAATGTTAGTGTAAGAATTAACGCTGTTATTTATTACAAAATATTTGATGCTAGTAAAGCTATTCTTGAAGTTGAAAACTTCTACTATGCTGTATCACAACTTGCGCAAACTACAATGCGTAATGCTGTTGGTGAAGTATCTCTTGATGAACTATTATCTGAAAGAGAGAAAATATCTTCAAAGATTTGTGAAATAATTGATAAAGCAACTGATCCTTGGGGAATTAAAGTTGAAAATGTTGAACTTAAAGATGTATCACTTCCAGAAGAAATGAAAAGAGTAATTGCTCGTGTAGCTGAAGCTGAACGTGAAAAAATGGCTGTTATTACTAAAGCTCATGGTGAAGTTGAAGCTGCTGAAAACTTAAATAAAGCTGCTGATACTTTAGCTCAAAACCCTGTAGCTGTTCATTTAAGAACGTTAGAAACAATTAACGATTTATCAAGTGATCAATCAAATACTATTATTTTTGCATTACCACTTGATGTACTAAAAGCTTTTGATACATATAATAAGAAAAACGGAAAAAAAGAATAGAGAAATCTATTCTTTTTCTTTACGTAAATTTTGAAAAAAAGAAAAAATTAATTTTATCTTAATATTCCGTTTTCTATTGTTTTTTGGAAATCTTTATGATATCATTTATTTATAATAAGGGATTGTGTAGAAGAGTGAGATATTAGTGTTTTTTTAATGCATTAAACTCACAATTGAATAAGAAGGAAGGAAAGAATATGAGAGAAGAATTATTAAGAGTATTAAACTTTAAATTAGAAAGTATTAATAAGAACATTGATAATCTAAATAATATTAATGGCTTATTAGATGATGAACAAGGTAAGTTAGATTATGTAGATCGAATTCTTGATTCATTTAAAGGAGAAGATGATCAATACGAAATTAATAACTTTGTTGGATTAGATAAAGAAAATTTTGATAAAGTTATGGATTTAATGCCAGAAGGAACATTTAATAAATTCCAAACTAATAGTTGTAATTATGAAGGTTTAATTTACTTAATCAATGGTATTAAAAATGGTATTTCTCTAACTCTTACTTCTGAGCAAGAAGAAGCTATCCAATCTATGCTTAATGGATTAAATGATAAGAAGTTAGATTATCTATCTAAAATCGAAGGATATAATCTTGATAAGAGTCAATTAGAAGAAAGTGACTTAAGTGTTCTTGAAGAAAGACAAGGTACATATGAAAATATCTTAGATGAAATGGATAATAATAATTATGTAGGTGAGGTTGAAGCAGTAATTGATTCTATTGACTATTCACATATTGATGCTAATGAAAAATCTGAGATGTTAAGTTATTTATTAAAATATAATGCTGATATCTATGGTGAATTAAAAGAAAATGGTGGATTTAGAGAAGAAGTTCCATTCGAAGATCCTGTAGTAGCAAATATTGAAATCCCTGAAGAAGCTTTTGAAGAAGCTGAAAAGGAAGAACAAGAAGAAGACGAAAAAGAACCTGAATATCCTGAAATGCCAGTAGTTACTCCTGAAATAGATTTACCTATTCCTGAAGAACCTGTTGATGAACCATATGATTTACCAGTTGAAGAACCTTCATTTAGTGATTTAGTTGCAACACCATTAAACGTTGAATTGGGAGAAGAAGCAACTCCAGAGATTGAATTACCTGAACAAGTATTTGATAATCTAGTTAATGAAACAAATGAAACTCCCAGTGAAGAGCCAACTAACACTGTAGATGAAAAGGAATTAACTAAAGTATTAGAAGATTATCATATTAAATTAGATGATTTAAAGAAAAATGAATTACTAAAAGGTGATATTGAAAGTTATAAAGATATCTTAAATATATTTAAAGATAATGATTTATTATCAGATTTAACTAAGAATGAAGAATTTTTAAATGATATTCTTCTTAATTCAAATAAAGATGTTGTTAATGAAATATTTGATATTGTAAGAAAAGAATTCTCAATTGATGAAGAAGACTTCTATGAAACAGCAAGAATTACAATTGATTCTATGCCAAGTATCTTTGTTAAAGAACCAGTAGGTAACTATGATAACTTCATGAAGAATGTTGATTTCTTCAAAGGTCTTAACTTTGATATGATTAGTTTATTTGATTTTAGTAGAGAGTTATTACTAGTAGATAACGAACTATTAAGAAAGAATTATGAATTAGTTAGCAAATATGATGTTAAAGTAGAAACAAAGAATGCTAAATACTTACTTGCTCTTAAAAACAGTGTAGAAAGCATTGATTACTATGTTGAAGCTTTATATGAAGATAAAGTTAACAATAAAGTATTTGATGGTATAAATATTGTTAAAACATATCCAAGCAAACTTGATTCTGTAACTGACTTAACAATTAAGAGATTACGTTATTCAAGTGAGAATGGTAAAAAGATGTTTGGATCACGTGAAAATAGTATTGCAGGTGAGATTGCTAACTTAAAAGTTGATATATTAAATATTCCTGAAGATTATTTTGCTAAATTCTTCAATAATGAATTTAATGATATAACAAAAGAAGAAGTTGATACATATTTAGATATGATTAATAAGAATACTGATTATAACTTTAGAGATAATAGTGTTCTTGCAGAATTAAATAAATATCGAAATGGTAATAGATATAATATTGCCGGTGTTAATATCTCTTATAATAAGGTATTAAGAAACTATAATATTTTAATTAACAATAATGTTGATAATGATAAAGCTTTAGAGTTTGCTGTTTGCTATAACTTAGTATGTACTAAGGAAGAGTATGAGAGTGTTGCGAACGAACTAAAAGCTATTGGAGGAAAATAATATGGATTTCTTATTAGAATATGAGTTAACAAATGAAGATATTGATTTAATAAAAAGTAATAATACAGAAACAGTTCTTAAAAATGTTGAAATGAATAAAAAGAATGTAAGAAAAGTAATTGATTATTTATTAGAACTTGGTGTTACTAAGGAATCAATTAGAGAATTATTCATTCATCAAATTGGAATCTTCCATAGAACAAAAAAAGAACTTGAACAAGTATTTGATGAATATGAAATTGATTCTATTGTTAAATCAATTAATTATGATGTTAATACTGTAGATATGATAGAATTTTAGTAAAAAGATATTGCTTTTTGAAAAAATGTGTTATAAAATAATTTGAAAATGAAAGGAGTAACTATATTTATTTTAATGATAATGTAGTTACTCTTTTTTTGTAAATTTATTGTTAGTGTCATAAAAATGTCTAAGATATTGACAAAAATGGGAAAAATAAATATTTTCCCAGGTTTTTTGTTGACTTAAATTTTTATTTGTGCTAATAATATAAGTTGGCGACATATTACTAGAAGTAATATAGAAGTAGATAAAAATATGTGTAATGGGGTGAAAATTAATGGCTTATAAGCTTGTAAATTGTGGCGATTATCGTCAAAGAAGATCCTTCTCAAGGATAAAGAAAACATATGAATTGAAAGATTTGCTTGAAATTCAGAAAAAAAGTTATCAATGGTTTGTAGAAACTGGTATTAAGGAAGTATTTGATGACTTGTTCCCCGTAGAAAATTTCTCAGGAACACTATCATTAGAATTTGGTGATTATCATTTTGATGAACCAAGATATTCTATTAAAGAAAGTAAGGATAGAGAGAGTACCTATGCTGCTCCTTTAAAGATAGATGTAAGATTATTTAATCATGAAACTGGTGAAGTAAAAGAACAAGAAATATTCTTAGGTGATATGCCAGTAATGACTGATAGTGGTACATTTATTATTAATGGTGCTGAACGTGTTATTGTTTCACAACTTGTTAGAAGTCCAAGTGTTTACTTCAATCGTGAAATCGATAAAAACGGTAGAGGTCTTATTACATCCCAAATTATTCCAACTCGTGGTACATGGTTAGAATTTGAAACAGATGCTCGTGATGTCGTATATGTTCGTATCGATAGAACTAGAAAAGTTGCCCTAACTACACTACTTCGTGCATTTGGTTTATCAAGTGATGAAGATATATATAAACTATTCGGTAAAGATCCATATATTGAAAATACTATTGCTAAAGATAGTACAAGAAATACTGATGAAGCATTAATTGAAATATATGAAAAATTAAGACCAGGAGAACCATCTACATTAGATAGTTCTAAAAACCAAATTATTACAAGATTCTTTGATGAATTCCGTTATGATTTAGCTCGTGTTGGTCGTTATAAATTTAATCGTAAATTAAATGTAACAGACAGATTGTTAAATCAAACTTTAGCTGAAGATATTAAAGTTAAAGGTAAAGTTAAATATGCTAAAGATACAGTAGTTACTAAAGATATCTTAGAAGACTTAAAGAAAATCTTTAATGATGGATATAATTTAGAAACTGCAAAGATTAATGAAGAATTAGATACTTATGGTAATGTTCAAACTGTTAAGATCTATGATCCTAATAATAAGAAAGAAAAATTAATTGTAATTGGTAACGATTATAATATAGATGTTAAGAGATTAACTATTTCTGATGTTTATGCATCAGTAAGTTATTACTTAAACTTATTACATGGTGTAGGTAACTTTGATGAAATTGACCATTTAGGTAATCGTCGTATTCGTCAAGTAGGAGAATTATTACAAAATCAATTTAGAATTGGTGTAGCTCGTATGGAAAGAGTTATTCGTGAACGTATGACTACTCAAGAAATGGATGAAGTAACTCCTAAAACATTAATTAATATAAGACCAGTTACAGCTGCTATGAAAGAGTTTTTTGGTTCATCACAACTTTCACAATTCATGGATCAAACGAACCCACTTGCAGAATTAACTAATAAACGTCGTCTATCTGCTTTAGGTCCAGGTGGATTATCAAGAGATAGAGCTGGTGTTGAAGTACGTGACGTTAATCCAAGTCACTATGGACGTATTTGTCCTATTGAATCACCAGAAGGACAAAACATTGGTCTTATTACTTCACTTGCTAGTTACGCTAAAATTGATGAATATGGATTTATTAT
>JAEEGK010020545.1_pt1 | contig 14031 bp, 7 predicted proteins | sample 8958771 | NCBI WGS metagenome assembly JAEEGK01 (sample SAMN16246547, study PRJNA631951) | gut metagenome | biome: gut microbiome; feature: rumen; material: SC-attached | host: Bos | place: Iran: Karaj | collected 2018-10
AGATTGTCCATATGATTTCTTAGGAGCAAAATGAGAAAAGAACACAAAAGAATATTTGAACTTACTTGCTATTTCAAGACACAAATTTAATGACACTCATGCATACTTCCAAAGACTTCCTGATAAATTAACAGCAGAACCAGAAAAATTCAAAACTTTCAATGATGCTCAAGATTCAGAAAATTATGTTCCTTATGATGATTTATATAATTACAACAAGAAATTAGTTTCATTCCTTAAATTAATATTTGTGAGAGCTATGAGAGAAGATAGAACAATTATTTGTGCAACTCAACATTTCATTCCAACTGTTTTAGATGATAAAGATTTCCTTAATCCTTATCCAGAAGAAATTAAAGATATATATAATATTACTACTGCAACTACTCCAATTCTTTTCTTACTTTCTGCAGGTGCTGATCCATCAACAAATATTGAAAATCTAGCTAAGAAAAAAAATAAACATATTGATAGTATATCAATGGGAGAAGGTGTCCTCGAAATTGCAGTTAGTATTGTTGAAACTTGTAGACAATCAGGAGATTGGGTATACTTCCAAAATTGTCATTTAGGTCTTGATTTCATGAGTAAATTAGATATTATGTTAAAAAATACTGAATTAGAATGGAATCCTGAAATGAGAATATGGTTATCTTGTGAACCAAGAGATGAATTCCCTATTGGTTTACTTCATCAATCTCTTAAAGTTACTAATGAACCACCTAAAGGTATTAAAGCTGGTATGTTAAAAACTTATTCTTCAGTTGTTTCTGCTGAAAAATTAGATATTTTCGAATATAAAGAATGGAAGAATTTAGTCTTTGCTTTATCATTTATTCATTCTCTTGTTATTGAAAGAAGAAAATATGGTGCTTTAGGTTTCTGTGTTCCATACGATTTCAATAACTCTGACTTAGAAGCTTCAATTCTTTTCGTTGAAAAACAATTCCAAAGAGAATCTGATTTACCTGATAAAAAACCACCTTCTGAAATGATTAACTTTAAGACTCTTACAAATGTCGTCAGTAATATATTATATGGAGGTCGTATTTTTGATTTGAAAGACGAAAGCTTATTCAAAACAATTGTATCATCATATTTAGAAGATCCAACATTCAAACAACCAAATTACTCCTTCTATCCAACTCCAAAAGACAAAGTTGATCCTAAAAACAGAGGAGCTGAATATAAGATCCCAGATAATCTTAAAGAAATTTCAGATTATATTGCATGGATTAGTAAATTCCCAACTGTCGATCCTCCACAAGTATTTGGACTTCATGGTTCTGCAGATATGACATTTAGACTTAAAGAATTTAGTGAATTATTGCAAACTGTAACCCAAGCTCTTCCAAAAGACGGAGCAGGAAGTGGTGGAGTCAGCAAAGAAGAAGAAGTTAGACCCAAAGTAGAAGCAATGCTTGAAAGCTTCCCTCCATTCTTCAATGAAAAAGAATATCGTGATACAATCAATAAATATTCATTCTGTAATATTGGTACTGGTCTAGAAGTTCCTCTTAACAACGTCTTATTACAGGAAATTAAAGATATTCAAGGTATTTTAGAATTAGTCAAAAAATCACTTAAAGATATTAAAGAAGCTATTGCTGGTACATTACTTATGACTGAAACAATCACTGAATGTATTGATGCATTATTCTTAATTAAACCACCAAATATTTGGATGTTTGATGCAAATGGTTCTGAAATTTCATGGTTATCTCCAAATGCAAGTTCATGGTTTGAAGGATTAAAAATAAGAGCTGAAAGATTAAGAGAATGGTTAGCATGTCCAAATGACACAAGACCACCTTTCTTCTTACCTGGTTTATTAAAACCACAAGGTTTCCTTGCTGCCTTTAGACAAGAATTCTTCAAGCTTAAAAAGAAATCACCAGGAGGTGCAAAAGAATTTGAAAAATTAGCTCTTGACCAAATTGATCTATCCTATTCTCCAGATAGATTAGAAACTGATCCCACTAAATTATCTCGTCAAGCTAAAGCTAAGGATAGAATGGAAAATATATTAGTTTATGGACTTTATATTGAAGGAGCTATTTGGGGAGGTGGAAGTAAAGAAGGATACTTGGATGATGATCCTAATCCAAATTCAAGAAATACTATTATTAAATTCCCTGTTATTACTGTTAAAGGAACTATTATTAATGAAAATAAAGCAGCTAATGTTTTAGGACCTACTAATGCCTCTTATTCTTGCCCTCTTTATAAATATCCTAAGAGAACTGATAAATATTTGATCACTGATATTAAACTTAAGATTAGTGGTGGTGATAGAGATGATAAGTTCTGGCAAAGAAGAGGTGTTGCACTCTTATGTAATAAAGAATAAAACCATTTTTAAAAATTTTATTCCTTTAAATAATATTAACTTAAATTTATTTTTTATTTGAACTTTGATTAACTATTTAGTTACATATTAGTAAATATTTTTTTATTTTTTATTTAAATAATTTTTTGTGAAAATAATTTAAGAAAAAAAAAGTATAAAAAATTATTATTTAAACAATTGTTTATATTTGATGAATAATGAAATAAAATTTATTATATTTTTCCTTTAGATATAATTTTTAATTTAAAAATTATTAATTTAATTTAATTAAATATTTGTGATTGGGTGATATTTAAATCATTTTAAAATTTTTAACTTAAAAAAATAAATTTTATTATATTTTAAAAATACTTAAATTAACTCCAACTCCATCGTAAATTATTGTATTATTAACAGTTTCAAATTGATATGTAATCATTTTAATAATTTCTTGACTTGCAATACTAGCAATAATAGAAACACAAGGAGGAACATAACTTTTCCCCATTCTACAAAATTCATAAACATAATCTTTATTAAGATAATTATTTATATCTTCAAAAGGTTTTATTTCTAATAAATTAACTTCATTTTTTAATAATTCTTCCAATTCAGGAACATCTTTTTCAAAATCTTCTTCAGTTCCAGGATATCTTTTATTTTTTTCAAAAAATTTTTCACTTGCTCTAAATAATAAATAATAAATAAAATTGATTTTTTTAAAATCTTCATCAAATTCCTCTTCTGATAAATTTTTTCCTTTTTCTTCTTCTTTATAATTTGGATAAATAAATAAAGAAGCTTGAGGCCAATTTTTATTTAAAATATCAATAATATCAATTTCATCTGTTGAGTTATTATTTATTTTATTTGTTATTTTATCTTTATTTTCAAATTCATTTTCCATTAAAACTTCATTTATAATTTTTTTTAATTCTTCTCTATCTTTTTCAGCTTTGGCATTATATATTCTTTTTAATTCTATAAAATTTTTTGTTGAACTTGTCATATCTGGAATATTACCACATAAAGGAAGAGTTTTATTTATTAAATAATATTTTTTTAATGATGTAAAATAAATAAAAAATATTTTCATAATATCATTTGACTTTGAAAGTAAATCTTCTAATTTATAATCTTCTAAAGTTTTAAAAATGAAATCTAGTTTATAATCTATTAAATTATTTTTATCAGCATTACAATAATAATAATATGAAAGAGCCTCATCGAAATTATCAGAAATAACATTTTCTTTTTGTAAAGATTTGATTATATTTTTAAATTCTTCTTTTTCATCTTTTGTTTTTGGATTTGAGGAATCATTATTTTTTTGTTTTCTATAAATAAGAAGTGACTTAATTAAAATGATAAAATAAGGAACATGAGTATAATCTATTTCATTCATTTTTTCAAAATCAAATTGATTTGAAAAATCAATTAATTCTTTCCAAGGGCAACTTAACCTAAAATCACTTATTGGATTTTCTAACAAACGTAATTTCATATTTCCATGAAAATTTTCAAATATTTTAATCATATTATATAATCCATTATTTTTAATAATAAATAATCTTTTGTTATTCTTTTCACATAATTCATATAATTTTGTATTTAAAGAATCATTTAAATTTGAAGAAATTATCACATCAAAATTTATTTCTGAATTTAGATTGTTTATATAATTATCAATTGCATCATTTATAGCATTTACTTTTACATCTGGATTTAATTCTTTTAAATTTTTTAGAATAACTTCTGAACGAGGTTTATTTAAATCTTCATTTCCTACAAAAAAATTTAATTCTAAGTCTTTATTCGATATTAATGTATTATCAACAACTGTAACTTCTGAAATTCCACTTAAAATTAGGTTCTTTAAAATTTCTGCTGCAGTAGAATCAGAATTTAAACATAATATTTGAGAAGATGAAATTAATATTTGTCCTTCTCCCCATAAACGTATCTGTCTATCATATTTATCTTTAGACATTTATAAATAATATACAATGAATTTTATTAAAATAATTTAATATTATAATGTTTTTTTTAATTTACAATAATTTTTTTTATGGAAATGATTTAAAGACTAATTGTATTAATAAATTTTTATATTATTTTCATCACTAAATTTTATATCATTTCAATTATTTAAATTCGCGGTCAGAAAATTAGTATATATTATTTCATTTTTTTTCTTTAATCTTCTTTTTATGAGTATTATTTTTTTGAAATTATTTTTATCTATAATAATTGGGCATTTCACTTTTTTAAAAAAGAATAAATGTCTTAAAGGAGTAAAACAAACTATTTTTTTAAATGAATATAATTGTTTAATGAATAATTCTTGGTTTTTGTTTTTTTCTTTAAGTAGGTTTTTTAGAAAAGAGTAATTATTTTCATAAATATATTCCCTCAAATAATATTAATGATGGCAAATATTATTCTAAACAAGTATTATAAGTTATTGAGATAAAAAACAAAAATTCAAGATTTCTTGTAAAACAAATTTAATTTTGTGTTTAAGTTTGTTTTATTTATTAATATATTTATATTATAAAAGTGAAAAAACTTCAAAGAATAAATATTTGTTGTTTTTTTTAAAAAAATAGTTTTAATATATTTCAAATTACTGAAAGTCAATTCAAATATGATTATTTTTCCAAATAAAATTCAAGAAAAATTTTTTTATACTATTATTTATGTGAATTTCCATTAAAATAAGTATAAAAATAATATAAATATTATTGTTTTATTATATGTATTAAAAAAAGCTAAATAGATTTTTGAATACAAAAATAAAAAATATTAATATCTTAAAGTTTTCATTTAAAATATATGATTTTATTCTAAATAAATGCTTGCTAGACAAATATAATATTAATGAAAGTAATAATTAAAGAAACCATTTTCTCTTCTACAAGCATAGCCTTTATTTACCAAAATTATAGCATTAAATCTTCCATCAGGAACTGGTTCAACATTATTTTCTTTGCACCAATCTTTGTAATTATTAATATTAAAATAAGTTTTGCCTGATGATTGATAATAATCTATAAGATATTTTCAACATTTTCTTTTTCTTTTAGTTCCATATATTGAATTATAGTTATTTATTTGTGTTCTTTAAATATTAATTTTTTAAATAATTAATTATACTTTTTTTTGATAATAGGGATTGGAAATGGGCCCAATCAACATATATATTATTATAATTAATATATATATAATTGTAAATTTTTGACAAAATAATTTATAAAATTTTATATGTAAATTAGAGATTAAAACTAAAAGAATTAATTACCCTTATGAAGAGAAACCCATTAACTATTTTTAATTCTATTTTATTAATTTAAATTCATTGATTTAATTATATATTTAGTTTGTGTTTGGATGAATAAAGTTTTAACTTGATTGTCAAATATTTTTTTTCTTGAATTAATATTAAATTAATTATTTTATATTAAAACACTTTCAATAATGTTTGAAAAAAATTTTCAATTTTTTCAGTTTGTTTAATTCAACATTTAACTCCTTTTTTTAAGAGTTGATTTATATTTGTCATCTTATAACCATTATTTATTGTTTTTGAAAATGAATTAAAATATTATTTTATTTAAAAATTTTAAAGTGAAAAAAATTAATTTACTATAAACAAAAAAAAAAAAAGAAAAATCAATAAAACCCTTTTACAGATATTAAAACATATAATTTAATTGAGTGATTCTAAAATAATATTTTACAAAAGAATTATAATTTTAAATTTGCCCAAACTGCTTTATTTTCTTCCTCAGGTTTAAATAAAAATTTAGAATATATATCAATGTTTTCTTTTAACGGAAAAATTCTTTCAAAACCTCCAGTCGGTCTATGAAATTCATGAAGAGTTTCATTAACTGCTTCATTAACTGAATCAGTATAGAAAACTTCTTCATCTATAATATTAAATTTACCATCATGAGAAAAAGGAATTGGACCAATAATATTAAAGATATCTGTTAGTAATTGAGATTTAATTTTTAAATCTAAATAACTATCACAATTTAAACTTGGATTTAAATTAACTTCCATTAACCATGGATTTAAATTATCATCTAATAAAATATCAAATCCATATATTTCAAATAAATTCACAGAACTTAATTTAAAGCATTTTATAATTGGAATTCCATTATCTGTTATTGAGATAATTGTTTTTATTATTATATCTTTTATTTTATTCCAAATTTTTTCTAAGTCTATTTTTTCTTCTATTAAATGCTTTTTATAAGTTAATAAACTCCACTTATTACCTTCTTCTTTCTCAGGACAATTATTTTTTTCAAATTTTTTACTATCTTTATTAATAGAATAATTTGTTAAATGTATAAAATTATCAGTTAATTTATTTTGGTCTAGATCAAAATCCTCAGAACAAAATCTAGCCAATCCATCATTAAATAAATATATTTTTAACGGAGTATATCCTGTAATTAAAACATATAATCTTAAATCATATTTTTTTCCGTTAATTAAATGAGGATTACTGATATAATGAGTTATTAAACATTTTTCAGGAATATCTTTTAAATCAGTTAAAATTCTTATTCCTCTTCCTCTTGAAGAAGCAACAGGTTTTATTAACCAAATATTATTTTGATTAAATTGATAATTTTGGTTTTTTGATAAAAATATATCTTTGTCTTTTGGAATAATGTATGTTTCAGGCATATAATTATATTCATTTGGAAAATTTGTTTTCATTTGTTGATAATTGTTATATAAATTGTCTTTTCTGCTTAATTGCCATGTGATTGGGAAATGATTGTATTTTTGATATTTATTTAGAGTTTTCAACAAAGGAAACATTAAATTTTGTTTTAATAATTTCCAAATTATATTTGTATTATCAAATAATTTTGTCCTAATAATATTATTAAATTTCATTGGTTCACTTAAACATAAAGGTATATTTTGATATGCTTTATAAACAACCATATATTTTTTTTCTTTAATTTCATAATCTATTATTTTTAATTCTGAAGTATTTTGATTTTCATTCAATATTGGATTATAATAAAAAAATAAAGTTCTTGGATGAGGAGATAAATTAGAAGGAGGACATAAAAATTTTAATTTTTGTATTTTTTGATATTTTAATTCTGGTCTGTCAGGGATTAATTCATCACTTTCTTCTTCGAATTCTTCTTCTTCTTCTTCATCTTCTTCTACTAAATTAATATTATATGAATGCATTTTTTTGATATATATGTTTTTTTTAATTTAATTAACTAAATAAATTTAATTTTAACATTTACTAATAATATTGAATTTTCAAAATCTTATTTCCTTACTTTTTATATTTATCATTTGAGATTTTAATTTTCATTATTTTGAACACTGTCAGAATAATCATCAAAATGTATTATAATAAAAAATTATTATTATCATCATTCTTTTCATTATTTTCTTATTATATATCTATGATTTTATTATTTTTTTTGCTAATTCATCTTTAAAAGTTGTTTAATTGAGATGAAAAAATATTATTTTTTGAAACAATTAGTTTAAAAGATTTAGTGTATCTTTTTCTAAATTTTCTATTTTTTAAATTGACATTTGGAGTTTTCATTTATAATTATGTTGAAATGATATAATATCATTATTTTAAAAATTTTTAAACAATTTTAAGAAGATTACAATAATAAAATCATTAAAAAAATTTTCATCATCTATCAATATATTTTATCAACCAAAATTAAATCATTTTTTATGGAGTATTTGAATAAAAAAAGAATTTGTCTTGAAATAATTATTATTTTTCTTTTATAAATGTTTCTCTTTTTTAATAATAATCATTTTACACTAAAGATATTAAAAACTAGTTGAATAAAATAAAACTTTAATTGAACATAATTAATGAATAAATGAAATTTTTCCAATATTGTTTATTAAATAAAATATCTGAGCTATAATTGTTCACTAAATAATTTTATTTTTATTAAAGTATCATTGATTAAAGTTATAAAATAAATTTCTCAAATTAGCTTCTTCTAAATTAATTAAACATTTATTCAAAAGGAGAATTTTAAATAAAAATAACAGATATAAATAATTGATTTTTGAGGTTATTCTAACTAAAAATAACAAAATTTAATAAAATTATTTCTATCAATTAATAATTTTAATATTAATATTTTAAAGAAATTTAAATAAAAATTTAATAAGTGTTTTTATATGTTATATAGTCTGATTATTTAATATTTTTTATCGAAAAAATAAAAACAAAAAATCTTTTACACATAATAATAAAAAAATATATAAAAAATAAATAAAGTATTAATTCATAGAGACATTCTTTAAAATATCATCTTTGTATTTACTAATTAAATCTCTAATATCATAACAATAATTATTTCCAATCATTTCAGTTGCAATAGTAACCAAAATTCTTCCTAATTGTAATAAGGCTTTATCATTTGAATCTTCTCCCCAAAAAGATGAAATTAATATTCCATTTTCTTTTTGAAGTTTGAAATTTTGTTGCATATTATCAACAATAATAATTTTCGATATATCTCTTCCTATTAAACTAATATCCTTTACAATAATATTATTAACAATTGAACAATGATTTCTATATAATCTAAAATTAAAATATTTTCCTCTTTTAATTTCAATAGCATCTAATATTGGGTCTGCATAACTTTGAGTAGCAGCTGTGAAAGTTATTATTTCATAATATTCTTTAACTAAATTTAAAAAATTATATAGAAATGGTCTTAATCTTGATAAACCTTCTTTCTTTTCATTATCTGTATATACAAAAGACATTAAAGTTTCATCTAAATCTAATACTAAACTTATTGGCTTTAATGGGTTTTTGCTTAAAAAAAAATTATTAATTATAGGATTATTATATTTTTTTTCCGAAAATAATAAAGAACCACCTTTATTATCTATTTGAATTATATCTGTCATAAAAATAGTATTTATTGTTTCGGCTTCATACTGAATAAAATTCTTATATATTAATTCAATTTTAGGATTAATTATTTGATGTGTACTATTTAAATTTAATATTATAGTTGATAATATTTTATTTAATGATTGTAGGTTTTGGTCTAATTCATAAATATATAATTTTTTTTTGGAAACTTGAGATGAAGTAATTTTAATTAATTGTTCAACCCATTTTGAAGATAAATATTCTTGTTTTATTCTTGAAATTAAATATTGACATATATTAAGATAATTTTGATGGTTGATAAATAAAATATTTTTTAAAAAATCAATCAATTTCAAGAAAAGCTTTGGTTGAAAAGATAAATCATAAATCAACATTATACTTATTAATAAAAGTGAATTATAACATGCTATAACATTCTTATTTCTTGGTTCAGAAAATAAATAATCACAATTTCCTTTTAAACTACAATTAAAATAATAATTCCACCATTCATAACAAGTTTTATTTACAATATTAATATTATGTTCATTTACAGTTTTAATTAATTTTGAAAATTTATCTTCTATCATAATTAAATCTTCAATATTAAGACTTAAATCATATTTATTTGAATTATTTTTATTTAAATTTTGATTTTGATAATAATTATAGTATTTTCCTTTTGTTTGGCTTTTATCAACCAATCTTTTATTAATTACAATTTTTTTAGGTAAATACTCTGGAATTTGAATAGTATTATTACAATAATCATTATCTAAAGTATTATCTTGATATTCAGTTTCATTAAATTTATCAAATGTAGTAGTATTTATAGTATCATTAATTATATTAAATGTTTCATTATATTTTCTTTTATTTTTTTCATAATGATAATGTGATCTTTTATGATTATCTCCGCTAAAAAAAATAGTACTGAAATTATCTGAGTTTGAATCTTTTATTCCTTTTATTGGAGTGGTAATAGGAGAAGTAGTTGAAGTGGTTGAAGCATCTTTATCATAATTTAATATATTTTTATTCACATTTTCTTGTTGATTCAATTTTTCTTTTTCTATATTTTCACTCGGACATTCTTTTAATTTTTTTATTAAATTTGTTGAATTTTTATATATAATTTTTGCTCCTTGTCTTTTTTTTGGACTTGTTTTTATAATGTGTTTTTTTATTTTTTTAGGAGGTGTTAAAATATTTTCTTCTAAATTTTTAATCATTATTTTTTCTTTTTTTTCATCTTGATTTTGAATTTCTTTTTCATTTGGATTATTTTTTTTCTCATTAAATATTTTTAATGATTTATGAAGGGTGATATCAAAACTTTTTCTCATATCAATATTTTTTCTATATTGCTTTATTAATTCTAAATAATCACCTTTTTTTTGAATGGGAATTTTTTTCAATTCTGATTTATATGAGTCCATTGTTAATAATTCCTTAATTTATTTTAGATTTATTTATTATTTATATTTAAAAATTAAAAAGTAGTAAAATTATTATAAATGTTGATGATTACTTTTTAATTCATTAAATAGGTTTAATTAAGTGAAATAATTTAATTCATTTACTAGTGAACAAAAAATAATAAATGTAAATGAGAAATTCTTGAAAAAATTCAAATTTTAAAAAAATAAAATTAAAAAAAAAAAAAAAGTAAAATTAATCAATAAAATTGATTAAATTTTTGTTTTAAAATTGAGTAAAATAGAAAATAAAATTTTATAATATGAGTGTCATTTCTATCTAACTTGAATTCTCAATTCATTTTTTTTGAATTTCATCATCTTTTCTCAAAGAACTTTTATAAGACTTCCAAAACTAATCATAAAATAATAACCCTTTGTTTCTCAAAATTATGGGAGATTAGGTAAAACATTTTATTCAAATATTTTAAAAAAATGAAAAATTATAAAATTAGAACTTATTTTCATCAATGAATCATTTATAAATTTTTTAATTCTGAAAAAGTGTATTGAATTGTGGATAATGTTGGTAAAGAATATAATAAATATAAAATAATCTTTTTTATATTCTTACATAATGCATGGATTAATAATTTTTTTATGTAAATAAAATAAATGATTGAGTGTTTACTTGAAATAAATAATTAATTAATTTTTTCTAGAATTAAATAATTATAATTCTTTTTTTAAATTTAAAACTTATTTTAAATATTCTTTTTATTGATAACAACCCAAAAACCCAAAACCATAAAAATAACTAATTATTTATTATATAAAGATATTTTAAAAAAAAGATTTATTCTTATATGATTGATTTTATTTTAATTATTCTTGATAATTAATCCCAAGTAATCAAATAAGTTCAAAGAAAAATTAAAATTTGACATAAATTCTAATTCATAACTTAAGAAAATTACCAAAAAATAAAATTATGTTTTCTCATAATATTTGAAATATTAAGATTAAAAGCAATAAATTAGATATTGGAAAAGTTTCTGAGAGATTCATTCAAATTTAAATTTTTTTTCATTATATTTACAAATGTTTTTTGATATCCTGAAAAATATTTTGAACAATAATTTGAAAGATTTAAATAAAATTTAAATACTAGAAAAATAAAATTATTTATTCTATTTTCAAATTTAAATTTTCACAAACAATCTTTACAATATCTTTAGTATCAGCAATCCCTCCCATACCTATATCTCCACATTTTAATTTTTTGCAAACAGAAGGAATTTGTATAAACTTAAATTCATTAACTAAAATATTAACTTGTTTTTGAGTGATAAAATGCTCATACATTAAAGTATTCATTGCAAGACAAAAAAAACCTTTTTTTTTAAAATCCCAAGCTCGAATAACTGAAGTTAATAAATTATCACAAATTCCATTTGTAATTTTTGCTAAAGTATTTGCTGAAAGAGGTGCTAATAAAACTAAATCTGCCCATTTTCTTAGTTCAATATGTAAAACACGATTTTCATCTTTTTTATATAATTCAAATTCATCATTGTCAAAGTATATTTCACATTCATATTTTTTTTCTATTTCTTTATAATCAGAAATTAATTTTTCTAGAAATATTTTAGCTTTATCTGTTATTATTGCTTTTATGTTGAATTTATGCAGGGAATAAAATTGTTGAATTATTTGTTCAAATCTTACAGCAGCAACTGAACCAGTTATACCTATTAATAAGTTTTTATAATTTTCTTTCTCCATTTTTAAAAATTAATTTGTTTAAATTAAATATATTTATTGAATAATGTTAATGATGTTAATGAAATTACGAAAACAATGATTTCTAATTGTTCTTTAATAAATTAAATAATAATCTTCACTTAAAATGTCTTTGTAAAATGTATTCTTTTTATTTTCTTGTATTTTTTCCTTGAACAAATTTATTTAAAGGTTATTTTTTAATCAAATATTTTAAAAAAATATAAGGAATATTTATAATTGAGAAAATGTGAATTTTTTGAAGTGGATAAATATTATAGAATATAATAAATTTAGAGAAATGAATTTTTAATGTATAGAAAAAGGAAAAGAATTAACAAAGAAAAATGGATATAAATCAAATGTTGATCAACATAAAAACTAGGTAAATAAATCATATTTTAATACTACTAATTCATTTAAGGATATTAGATTTAGGGAAATATCAATTATGAAAAGTGAATTAATAAACAAGCAAATAATCAGATTTTAATGTAATATATTGAATACAAACCATAAAATGAATATTACTAAATGTATCAAATGATGCAAATAAAATAAGAAATAAACAAAAAATTGAAGAAATAATAATTTTAATAAAGATAATAAAGAAAAAGATTATTAATTATTAAATATTAATAATTAACATAATTATTAATTATTTTATGAGCTTTTCTCCAGCTCTTCATTAATTTTTCATATGATATACTTTCATTAATATCAGGCTCGCAAATTGTAGAAACAAAGATATTAGAAGCCAATACTGTCCCATCCTTAGTATATAAAGTATATTTTTCATTTTGTATTAATTTAGATACACTATAAATCATAAAAATTCCTTCATTTGTTAATACTAGATTTCCTTCTTTTATATTCTTGGCATGAATAATATATTTTTCATTATTTTTAATAATAATAACTCCATGATTTTCAGTTAATTTAATTGTTTTAATATTTCCCTTTGTATTTCGAGCTTTTAATTCATAAAAAGTATAATTTCCTTTTTTGTTAAGTGTTTGAACAACATTTGTTAATTCAAAATTTCCATTTTTTAATGTTAATACTTTATCATTTTCTTTTACTCTTGAAATTGGTAATTCTATAATGGTATCATTTTTTTGAACTTGAATAGTTGTATCAACAGAAAAACAATTTTTAGTAACTGCTGCACATGATCCCATACAAAAAGCCAAACAAATTGCTTTTGTAAGAGAAGCAAAACAAGCAGTTTGGCATATAGTTAAACAAACAGCCAAAGGTTTAACTTTTAAAACCAAAAAAATTATAAATATAAAGACTTGGAATGTTTTCATTTAAATTTATTTATTTTGCCAAGACCCAATCTTAAATATCACAAAAAATGAGTTTAAAACAATTAACTATTTTTTATAATGTTAAATAATTTTTTATATATAATTAATAACTATTTTACAAATCTTATTATTGGGATTGTCCCTATTAAATCATAATTTTTTTTCAATTATTAATTAAATATTTATGTAAATAATAATTATTAAATATTTAATAAGAAATTGTTTATAATTGCAAAAAAATGAATGAAAAAAGAAAAATAAGGA
>JAEEGK010020547.1_pt1 | contig 14031 bp, 15 predicted proteins | sample 8958771 | NCBI WGS metagenome assembly JAEEGK01 (sample SAMN16246547, study PRJNA631951) | gut metagenome | biome: gut microbiome; feature: rumen; material: SC-attached | host: Bos | place: Iran: Karaj | collected 2018-10
TTTTTTCGTCTGCCATTTTAATACTCCTTTATTAATAAAGGCTGCCTGAGTTTACTATGGGCTGTGCATCCTTGTTGCCGCAAAGTACGACAAGAAGGTTGGAAACCATGGCTGCCTTTCTCTCTTCATCGAGATTGACAGTACCGTTTTTGTCGAGTCTGTCGAGTGCCATTTCAACCATGCCTACGGCACCGTCAACGATCATCTTGCGGGCGTCGATGATGGCTGAAGCCTGCTGACGCTGAAGCATGACTGCCGCAATCTCGGGAGCATATGCAAGATATGTGATGCGGGCCTCGATAATCTCGATACCGGCCTCGTCAACCTTGGACTGAATCTCTTCCTTGATTCTGTTTGCGACTACTTCGGATGAGCCTCTGAGTGAACCCTCGTCGGCAATACCGTCACCTGTTGTGTCTACGCCGGGAGCTACATCGTACGGATAGAGACGGACGATGTTTCTAAGGGCGGAGTCGCACTGAAGTGAGAGATACTCTTTATAGTTATCAACATTGAAGACAGCCTTTGCGGTGTCTGTTACCTTCCACATTACCGCGATACCGATTTCAACGGGGTTGCCGAGGCAGTCGTTGATCTTCTGGCGGCTGTTGTTGAGAGTCATTATCTTAAGGGAAATCTTCTTGCCGTTTGCGCGTGCGGCAGCTGCAGCGGCGTTTGTGCCTGTCGTAACTGCAGTGATAAGGTCAGCGCCGTCAGATGCCACATCACCGCTCTGATTGAGCTTTGTGGCAGCGGCGGGGTTGAAGCCTACGCAGAAAGGATTTACGAAGTAGAATCCGTCATCCTTGAGTGTGCCCTTGTACTTTCCGAAAAGAGTAAGTACGAGCGCCTCCTGGGGCTTGAGCACTTTAAGGCCGAGCCAGAGGAACCAGCCGCAGCAGAGGTAGAGAATGGCGAGGATGCCGATAATCGTGCCTGCGCCGCCTACGGTCATGCCGATGCCTGCAAGAGGGATGGCGATGATGTATGCAAGTATTGAGAGTACAAGTACGAGCATACCGTTCTTTTTAGTTGTATAGATTTTTTCAGTCATAGCAAAAACCTCCTATTGCTTTGATATCACAATGATATCACAACGATAGGAGGTTGTCAATTATTCTATACTATTTTTTCAAATACGCCGTCAAACCGTCTGTTATCGAAGTAACCGATGTAGTTCTCACGGTACCGCATCGGTCCGAGAACACACGCCTTTCCGTGCGATATACCGAACCTTCTGCTTACAGGCCCGCTCCGCTTCTCAACGGTCTGGACCTTCCTGTTCGGTATGATGGCTATCTTCTTTCTGAAGACTCCGCTTGAGATGACGAGCTTGTCATCAAGCACGGCCAAAGCCTTGGTCCGGTAGGACAGGTAAGCGGCGAAGGCCATGAAAGCGAGTACCAGAACCGGTGCCCAGAAAAACTTCGCCGGTATGAAGAAAAAGGACGCGACAGCTGCAGGCAGCGTGATGAACATATACTTTATTATAATCGGTATCAGAGCCGATTTCGGCGAGGATTCGCCGAATCCGTTCACCTGCATTGAAGGGTCAAGTCTGCGGACTATCTCGAATATCTCGTCCTTTTTCAGGAGCAGACAGAATATCGGTGTTCCGTTGTTTTCCTGATCACCCATTCCGACGGTGACAATATCACCGTAGTAGTATCCGAAGATACGGGCTATAAGCGGCTGATAAAGGACAATCGCATTTGTCTTATCGAGGGGCAGATTGTACTGTCTGCGGGTAACGAGACCGTAGGAGACAATTGCATGCTCCTCGTCGCGCTCTATTTTAAAACCGTAATAGTTTATGAGCGGAGATATCTGGGACCAGAAGAGCGGCACCACAATGAAGAGTATCGGGAAGATACCCAGGGCCGCTGCCGCCATATTCTTAAACGATATAATGACGGGAATCAGTGTACCGAGAAGGACCAGGACGGCAGAGACGGAAACGCTGAGCAGGCAGTGCCTTAAAACCTGTCCGTCAGTAAACTGATAAATAAGTTCCTTCTGCTTTGGCGGTACTGCCGGCATCTCTGCGGCAGGCACCTCTTCTATTGTCTCACCGTGTTCATACTGACCTTTGAGCCTTATGTCACCTACAAGAATTGCCTTTACCTTCTCGGCCGTCTCCTTGTCAAAGACCAGGTTGAAGTCGGTGGCCTCAGCCGTGACACTTGAGTTGATGTCGAGCTGAACCCTGTAGGTATTGAAGATATGGTCCGGGATTCCCTGCTGAAGGTTTACCGTCGCAATGCTCGAAAGCCTTATCGTGGTGACCTTCTTGTTGATTTTGAAATCCCTGTCGATGATAAGTTCGTCCTCATCGATTATAATCTTCGTCCTGCGCCAGCGCAGGAAGTTGATGAGCATTAAAACAGCCGCGATAAGAAGCGCGCCGAGGCCTATTAAAATGCCGCCGATCGCGCCTATATCTTCCGCGGCCTCGCTTAAACCATTCGAACCCGTAAAATTGACTACGGCTATAAGTATCAGGGCCCAGACAGTCTTGATTGTATCGACGATGAACTTGGAATAATGATTTCTCAGTTCCATTTTACACCTCGCCGCGCTGAGCCTTTACTATGCTGTTTATGCGGGTGTTGAGGCGCGCCGCAATCTCGTCGGCAACCGCGTCCTCAAGGAATGCAATCTTGACGACACCGCCTGCGGTGGTGACGATTACATTGCCCATATTGAACATCCTGTCAACCGGGCCGCGCTTTACCTCTATCTGGTGAATGCGTTCAATCGGAGCGATTGAGCGCGTGATAAACCAGAGGCCCTCCTCGACAACGAGCATCTCATCGTCAAGATAGTACTTATAACGCCTGTAACGGATTTCCGGTACGACGATAATGTCGATGATTGCCAGAACCGCAATCAGCGCGGGAATAATCAGAATGATTTTCGCAACCGTGTCACTTACAACAAGAATTACCGCCGCGATAATGCATGCGATGATAAGAAGTCCGCTGCCTATGGCAGAGGAGACTCTCATTACATTTTTTGCTTTCGGGTCAACTCTCTTGTAGTCGAGATTATCCATATTCATTGTTTTTACCTCTTCTTTTCTTCACGTTCACGTATGACAAAGCGCGTAGGCGTGCCTTCGAGGCCGAAGACCTCGCGTATCTGGTTATCCAGATAGCGCTGATAGCTGTAGTGGAACAGGTCTGCGCGGTTTACGAAGCAGACGAACGTCGGAGGCCTTGTCGAGGCCTGGGTCATATAGTAAATCTTGAGGCGTCTGCCCTTGTCCGTCGGCGGCTGAACGCGGGCGGTGGCGGCGGCAAGCACATCGTTGAGCTTGCCCGTCGAAATACGCATGGCGTTCTGATCATCGACGAATTTGATAAGCTCGAAGAGCTGCGGCAGACGCTGGCCTGTCTTTGCGGAAATAAAGATTATCGGAGCGTATGACATGAATGAGAAGTCATTCATGAGTTTCTTACGCTCTTTCTGCATGGTCTCGCCGTCCTTCTCGACAGCGTCCCACTTGTTTACTGCGATAATACAGGCTTTGCCGAGTTCGTGGGCTATGCCCGCGACCTTTGAGTCCTGCTCGGTAAAGCCCTCCGTGCCGTCAATCATGATGACACAGACATTGGCGCGCTCGACAGCCATGCGGGCGCGTATGACGCTGTACTTTTCAATGGCGTCATCGACTTTCGATTTGCGGCGAAGTCCCGCCGTGTCAATGAAAACGAATTTACCGTATTCGTTTTCAACCGCGGTGTCTGTGGCATCGCGGGTCGTGCCGGCTATGTCCGACACGATGACACGGTTCTCGCCGCATATGGCGTTGACCAGGGAGGACTTGCCGACATTCGGCTTTCCTATGACGGCGACCTTTATCGTATCGTCGTCATACTCCTCCTCGTCCGCCTCGGGCACATGCTCGAGGACGGCATCAAGAAGGTCGCCCGTTCCCCTGCCGTGACTCGCGGAGACCGCTATCGGGTCGCCGAGTCCGAGGTTGTAAAATTCATAAAAATCAGGCGGCAATTCGCCTGTCGTATCGCACTTGTTTACGGCAAGCACTATCGGCTTGCCGCTCTTTTGCAGCATTGCCGCAACTTCCTTGTCGGTCGCAACGACTCCGTCGCGTATGTCGGTCAGCATGACTATGACATCCGCTGAGTCGATTGCAAGCTGCGCCTGACGGCGCATCTGGGACAGAATAATGTCATCCGAATAAGGCTCTATACCGCCTGTGTCGACGAGGAGCATACTGCGTCCCGTCCACTCGCAATCGCCGTAGATACGGTCTCTGGTGACACCGGGTGTGTCATCGACAATGGCAAGTCGCTTGCCGACGAGTTTGTTGAAAAGCGTGGATTTGCCCACGTTGGGTCGGCCGACAATGGCCACTACAGGTCTCGACATTATTCCACCTCCTCTGCTTTTTCCATCAGTTTCGCTACAAATTCAGCTCCGTCGTTATCCACCACGACAACTGGGACACCGAGTTCCCGTGAGATATCCTCGATGGATACATCGTCAAGTAAAACGGTCTCGCCGCTTCTCAGCGCGACCTTCGGCAGGAACAGGGCCGAACCGAGTCTTCTGCCCTTGAGCTGCCTTATTATGTCCTCGCCCGTTAAAAGGCCGGCAACGGTTATGCTGTCGCCGAAGAAGATGTTCTCTATTGCCTTGACGCGCACATCAAATTTTCCGCCGTAGAGTGCCGTGACCTTCTTTGCCATGCGGTCTATGAAAGGCGCCGCGGCATTGCCGGTCGCAATCGTCACTCTTGAAGGGTACTCAATTCGCCTGAACTTCTCATCTGCGAGAGCCTCGTTCACCTCTGTCTCAAAGAGACGCATGAGGCCTACGCCGTTGTCGAGCTGAGGATAGTCCTCATAGTATTCCTCATCCGGTATCGGCATGTCCGCCAGGATGTAAAACTCATCGGCGGCATAGCAAAGACGTCTGCCCTGCTTTATGAACAGTTCGAGCGCGAGACGGTCAACCATCTCCACGACCTTCCTCGCCTGCAGACGCGTATAACCCTTTATCTCGGGAAGTCCCTCGCGGTGCTTTGTCAGACCTACCGGTACGCACGCAATACTCTGCACCGAAGGCCCGAGAGCCGCAAGCTGTCTTATCGAGTATTCGAGCTCCTCCCCGTCGTTTATTCCGGGGCAGAGCACGAGCTGTGTATTTATGTTTATGCCCGCCTCTGCAAGCACCTTCAGGTACCGCAGACTGTCCCCCGCAAAGCGGTTGTTCATCATGAAGCAGCGAAGCTGCGGGTTCATGGTGTGAACAGATACATTGACCGGGCTTATATGCATTTTTATGATGCGCTCTATGTCCGCATCGTTTAAGTTCGTCAGTGTGATGTAGTTGCCGTAGAAGAAGGACATGCGTGAGTCATCATCCTTGAAGTAGAGACTCTCCCTCATGCCTTTCGGCAGCTGGTCTATGAAGCAGAATATGCACTTGTTTTTGCACGAGTGCTGCTTGTCTATAAGATAGGTCTCGAATTCCATTCCGAGATCGTCATACTCATCCTTCTCGATGAGCACCATTCTCATCTTTCCGTCGGGGGTCCTGTAGACGACTTTAAGCTGCTCGTCCACCATGAAGAAACGGTAGTCAAGCACATCAACTATTTCATGTCCGTTGATTTTGAGCAGAGTTGAGCCCGCGGTAATACCGTGAGCCTCGGCAAGCGAGCCTGCTTCAACGCTTTTTACATAAGCCGCCATGAGAAGACCTCCTCTCAGAAAACTGCATCGAAAAACGACTAAAAGGTGGGGAAGGTTCCCCTTCTCCACCTTTAATCTCTAAAGAAATTTTGATTAGTCCTTTACGATTACCTGTTTGCCGTTATAATAGCCGCAAGCCTGGCAAACTCTGTGGGGGCGCTTGTATTCGCCGCACTGCGGGCACTTTACAAGCTCAGGAGCGTCCATCTTCCAAACGCTTGAACGTCTCTTGTCGCGACGAGCCTTAGAAACTCTTCTAGCCGGTACTGCCATTTTGTAACCCTCCTATCAAAATTCGAAATATCATTATCATTCGTCCGTAAGAAGTGCTGCGAGCGCCGAGAGTCTCGGGTCGATCTCTTTTTTGCAGCCGCACGGACCATCATTTAAGTTCTTTCCGCAAGTCGGACAGATTCCTTTACAGTCCTCTTCGCAAAGAAACTTGGTAGGTAAACCGAGAATAACATCTTCAGTCGCCAGTCCCTCCAAGTCGAGACGCATGGTTGGCACGAGTATAAACTCGTCGTTTTGGTCGTCATTCAACTCGGTCACAAAAGTATGTTCCATCGAAATGGTATACTCTCTGGTTACCTCTTTCGCGCAACGGTCACAGTTTCCGGAATATAAAACAGTGACAACGGCGTCCATCGATACGATACCCGTATCGTTTCTCACGACACCTTTTATGGCTGCAGGGGTCGTGAACGGCTTCCCGTCTGAAAACTCAAGATCTGATAAATCGAGAGTGTGATCGATATCAAGTTTCGCACCCGGTTCATTGAACAGAGGCTTCAGATCTATTTCAAACATGAAGTCACCGCCTTTACGCGCATAGTGAATTATAATATCTGTAAAACTAAAAGTCAATAAATATTTAAAAGGCGGAAGGCAATCGGCCTTCCGCCCCTTTCACTCTATTTTCAGATCTTCTGACAGCATTCGAAGATCTCTTTCGGGAGTTCCTCTTCATCCGCTGAAATCGTAAATACGAATTTTGTGTCGGTTGCGTCTGAAAGTTTTGCAACTTTTCTGAAGAATTCAACGAGTTCGGGACCGATGGGGCCGCCGATTTTAAGTGTGCCGTCGCAGAGGATGTCGGTGATGTCAAAGTCATCCGCGCACATACCTGCGAGGAAACCGTAGTAAGCGTCATAACCGGAGATACTGAACTCCTCAGCGGAAATAAGACGTACGGTTGTCTTGATGTCATAGCGGAGCTTGCTGCCCTTTTCAATACAGATTACGTTTCCGTTTGAAGCTTCGCGTGCAGCAGCTACTTCTTCGATAAGGTGCTTTGTTTTGCCGGTGCCCTTGCGACCGATGATAAGTGATACCATGAGTATCGACCTCCCTGTAGATATATTGAAATGAAGTTAAATTCCGAGTCTCTTTTCGAGAGCGGCTTTTTCGCTCTCATAGCCCGGCTTGCCGAGCAGTGCGAACATGTTCTTCTTGTAGCTTTCAACGCCGGGCTGATCGAACGGGTTCACACCGAGGATATAGCCGGAGATGGCGCAGGCTTTTTCGAAGAAGTAGATCATATAGCCGAGTTCATACTCGTCCATTGTTTCAGCCTCAAGCACGATGTTGGGAACACCGCCGTCGTTGTGGGCCAAAACGGTGCCTTCAAAGGCCTTGCGGTTTACGAAGGAGACACCCTTGCCTGCGAGGAAGTTGAGTCCGTCGACATTTGCGGGGTCTTCCTTTATGATGTACTCGCGATTCGGCTTCTTGAAGGTGACGACCGTCTCAAAGAGGAGACGCTGGCCGTCCTGAATGTACTGACCGAGTGAATGGAGGTCAGTGGAGAAGATGGCTGATGCCGGGAAAAGTCCCTTGCCGTTCTTGCCTTCGGACTCACCGTAGAGCTGTTTGAACCACTCATTCATCATGGTGTATGAGGGCTCGTATGAGACCATCATTTCAACCGTCTTACCCTTGCGGGCGAGTACGTTGCGGATGGCGGCATACTTGTAGCAGTCATTCTCATCAACAGACGGGTTCATGAAGGCGGCGCGGGCGTCCTGTGCACCCTTCATGAGGGCGTCTATGTCTATGCCCGCGACTGCTATCGGAAGAAGGCCGACAGCCGTAAGTACGGAGTAACGGCCGCCTACGTCGTCGGGTACGACAAAGGTCTCGTAGCCGACCTCATCGGCGAGGGCCTTGAGAGTACCGCGGGCCTTGTCAGTCGTCACAAAGATATGGTCCTTCGCACCCTCTTCACCGTACTTCTCGACAACGAGTTCACGGAATACCCTGAAGGCTATTGCCGGCTCAGTCGTCGTTCCGGATTTTGAGATGACGTTTACGGAGAAATCCCTGCCCTTTACCAGGTCCATAACCTCATTGAGGGTTGTGGAACTGATGGTATTGCCGGCAAAGAAAATCTGCGGTGTGTCCTTACAGAGCAGATTGTAGTTCTGCGACTTGCAGAACTCGATGGCCGCGCGGGCACCGAGGTAGGAACCTCCGATACCGATAACGACAAGAACTTCAGAATTCTTCTTTATCTTGTCCGCGGCAACCTTTATGCGGGCGAACTCCTCTTTGTCATAATTCTCGGGGAGATCAACCCAGCCTATAAAATCATTTCCGGGGCCCTTGCCTGAATGCAAGAGTTCATGCGCAGCCGTAACCTCGGCCTGCATACCCCGGATTTCTTCGTCAGATATGAAACTTTTAAGGTAGTTGTCATAAAGTGTAAGAGGCAATTTAAAGACTCCTTTTCTCTTATTGCTTACTTACATTTTAACTTAATAAAGCGCTCTTTTCAAGGACAGTCCCGTCCGTCGGGTGTAGAATTTAGGCGTCGAATTTCTACGTTTTTTCCAAAATGTCTATACGGAGCTGATGCTGACGCTCCCCTATGACCGTCTTTATGTCGTTAAGCAGAAAGCCCATGCGGTAGAGAGATGTTATGACCTTGTCGCATTCCTTCTCGTTTAAGAGGTCTGCACTTCGGAATTTAGTATCCAGAAGACAGCCTATTGACTCTACCGGGTCTATTTCCGCCTCCTCGACGACGATGTCGATTATCTTTCTGTCTACGCCCTTGGCAGACAAAGCAGCACGCAGGCCCGCCGGGCTTACGTGCTTCTTTCTTTTCAGTTCATCGGCGTAGACACGGGCAAAATGCTCGTCGTCGAGCAGGCCGTTCTCAGCCAGTTTTTCCGAGACGAGCTTTGCCTGTTCCTTCTTGTCCAGGCCGAATTTATTTACAAGTTTATTCAGTATTTCCCGCTGCGAGTGATCGCGGAGTTCAAGCAGGTCGAGTGCGCGCTCGTACATCTTTTCAAAATTGATGGTCTCGCACAGCTCTTCCCACTCCTCCTCCGTTATCTCGGAGCCGTCGGAAAAGTCTGACTCATACCACACGCGTTCGGTAGTGGTAATGGCGTATTCACCGTCTATGTGAAGGTGAATTTTGTTTCCCTTTCCGTGGGAGCTCGTAAGAAGCATTTTAATCGTCCACCGTAATGTCGAGTTTGGCCTTTGCGGAAGCGGCAGTTGTCGCCACAGCCGGAGCCTCGGTCTCTGCGGGAGCCGCAGCTACGGGAGTTTCATGCATCTGGCCGCCCTTGTAAGAGGCCTTCATCTGGTTGGAGAGTTCTGAGATATGCTCCTTGACTTTCTGCTCGACTTCGGCCATGAAGTCGGGATTTGCGAGCATATATTCCTTGACGTTCTCGCGGCCCTGGCCGAGACGCTGGTCACCATAAGAGAACCATGCTCCGGACTTGTGGATGATGTCAAGTGAGACTGCGGCGTCGAGGAGTTCGCCCTCTTTCGAAATGCCGCGGCCGTAGATGATGTCAAACTCAGCCTCTTTGAACGGAGGAGCAACCTTGTTCTTGACTATCTTGGCACGGGTTCTTGTGCCTATAATCTCGCTGCCGGAAGCCTTTATCTGCTCGATTTTTCTTACATCAATACGCATTGAGGCGTAGAACTTGAGAGCGCGTCCGCCGGTCGTTACTTCGGGGTTGCCGTACATGACGCCGACCTTTTCACGGAGCTGATTTATAAAGATAATGATACAATTTGACTTTGAGACGGCGCCCGCGAGTTTGCGAAGTGCCTGGGACATGAGACGGGCGTGTAGACCTACGTGTGAGTCACCCATGTCGCCTTCGATTTCGGCGCGGGGAACAAGGGCCGCGACGGAGTCGACAACAAGGATGTCAATGGCGCCGGAGCGGACAAGTGACTCCGCTATTTCAAGCGCCTGCTCACCGTTGTCCGGCTGGGCAACCAGAAGTGAGTCGACATCTACGCCGAGATTTGCGGCATAGACAGGGTCGAGCGCGTGCTCGGCGTCGATGAACGCGGCCTCGCCGCCGGCCTTCTGGGCCTCGGCAACGGCGTGGAGAGCAAGGGTTGTCTTACCTGATGACTCAGGGCCGTAGATTTCGATGATACGGCCGCGGGGAAGACCGCCTATGCCCGTAGCTACGTCGAGCGTAAATGAACCGGTCGAGATGGCCTCAACATTCAGGTTCGCGTTCTGGCCGAGACGCATGATGGCGCCTTTGCCGTACTGTCTTTCTATTTGCGCTATAGCCGTTTCAAGAGCTTTGTTCTTATCTGCCATGATTTCATCCTCACTTAATACAAATGTTCGGTTTGACTTCATTATATACCCGACCAATGTGAAAATCAATCATTTTTTCGCATCTTTGAACGAGTGGTACGATTTTCGGGACGAACGGTATATTATATACCAAAAAACAAGGGACGAGCGGTCGCTCGTCCCTTGTCTCTTCTGGCAGCGGAATAGGGATTCGAACCCCAAATAACTGAGTCAGAGTCAGTCGTGTTACCGTTACACTATTCCGCTGTATGAAAAGGAGCTACAGCGTAGCTCCCGTTAAGCTGTCTTATGCGCGCTGAACCTTACCGGAACGAAGGCAGCGTGTGCAAACGTATACTCTCTTCGGAGAACCGTCAACGATAGCTTTAACTCTTTTTACGTTCGGCTTCCATGTTCTGTTTGAACGTCTGTGTGAATGGGAAACCTTAATGCCGAAAGAAACGTCTTTACCGCAGTACTCGCATTTTGCCATTGTTCGGCACCTCCTTATCAACAATTGTGGCTACGCCACTAAAATACAGCGAAAATTAGTTTAACAAAAAGTATATTAAAATGCAAGCACTTTTTTTAAAAAAGCAAAAAGCCGGGTTTTACCCGGCTTTACGCTGCTTTGCTGTTTCTCAGTAATTTAAAATTCTGAATGTGCCGATTACGGGAAGATCCTTGGCCTTGCCGTTTGCGGCATTGTAGATGCCTATTACCATAAGGGCGAATACGGCGAGTTCAAACAGCCATGCTATCAGATAGACGATTTTTATGCTCGGGAGCAGGCTGATGAGGATGATTCCGAGTGTTGACGCTATGGCGAGTACTATACCCTGGTTCGCATGGAAGCGGGCAAATTTCGATTCCTTTGCGGCGAAGATGGGAATGAGTACGAGCCAGCCCAGATAGGCAAAGATGGCGAAGATCTTGTTCTTCGCTATGTCTTCGGGATCAAACTCGGATGTTGAGTCTGCGGTGTTGTTAAGGTCCTTGAGCTTTTCCGCGGCCCCGTCAAAGACCGAACCCGCGGCTGCTCCTGCAGCAGCGCCGGCAGCGGCACCCGTGCCGATTTTCTCTCCGCAGGCCTTGCAGAACTTCGCGTTCTCTTCGAGCTCAGCTCCGCAGCTCGGACAATATTTTGCCATGGCAGTAACCTCCTATACTTTAAGGTAATCTTCCGGATTGTTCAGGAAGATACCGGCTATACCTTTGCTTTCAAGTTTTTTCAGGTCGTGTTCCCTCATGAAATGCTCGTGCGGGAAAAGCGGGTCCTTCGTCCAGACACGCACCTTCGTGCCCTCAAGAGCAAAGAGAGGTAGATTGACCTTGCGTATATAAGGGTGAACCGCGTCACCGTGAACTTTGAAATTGCAGTCGTTCATGCAGTCGATTATGTCCTCGCCGAGACATGCCACATTTGCGGCCGGGTTCATTTCCTTTATCAGTTTAGTTGAGTCCGAGTTGAAGGAGGAATAGATGACCTTATCCTCAAGACCGAAGCGCGAGACCATATCCATGACCTTCTGCTCCATTCCCTCGTATCTTATCTCGGAATTCTTAAGCTCGATATTGAGCAGCAAACCCTCATCCATATAGGGTTTGAGGAGTGTGAGCACCTGTTCCAGACTGGGGATTTTCGTATATTTCTCGTATTCTGTAAAGGCCCAGTCCTTTACATAGCCCACCATTGTGGTGGTACGATCGAGCTTTTCGTCGTGAATCACCACAGGTACGCCATCCTTGGCCAGCTGCACATCGAGTTCTATTCCCGTGAGTCCGGGAAGCTTCGCCGCAGCCTCGAATGATTCAAGTGTATTCTCCGGATGCCTGAAACTGCATCCTCTGTGAGCCCATATTTCCATATACGCCTCTCGTCGATTTTATGAAATCATTATAGCACACCTTATGTTATAATGTACACATAAAGGAGGATTGTTATGTCAAACGAATGGTATAAGGAACTCGTTGTCTATCAGATCTGGTGCCGCTCCTTCAAAGACGGCAACGGAGACGGTGCGGGCGACCTTTACGGCGTGCTTGAGAAACTCGACTACATAAAGAGCCTCGGCGTAAACGCCATCTGGTTCTCACCCATCTACCCCTCGCCCAACGCGGACTGGGGCTATGACGTCTCTGATTACAAGGACATCCATCCCGACTTCGGCGATTCAGACCTCTTCAGAAGAGTAGTGGACGAGGCTCACAAGAGAGATATGAAAATCATCATGGACCTCGTGGTGAACCACACATCCTCCGAGCACTACTGGTTCAAGGAGAGCAGAAAATCGCGGGACAATCCGTACAGCGACTACTACATCTGGAAAGACGGCAAGAACGGCGGCCCTCCGAACAACTGGACCTCCCTCTTTGAGGGCGGTGCCTGGGAATATGTGCCCGAGCGTGACCAGTACTATATGCATGCCTTCGCGAAGGGACAGCCCGACCTCAACATGGACAATCCCAAGGTGCGCGAGGAAGTCAAGGACATCATGCGCTTCTGGCTGGACATGGGAGTGGACGGCTTCCGTGAAGATGTAATCACATTCATTTCAAAGGATCCGGACTTCCCGAATGGCTTCCCCCTGCCGATTGCATGCGGTATCGAGCACTACAACAAGGGTCCCAACCTCATGAAGTACTTAAAGGAATTCCGTGAGGATGTAATAGATAAATACGACTGCTTTGTCGTTGCCGAGTCACCCATGACGGGCGCAAAGGACGCCCTCAGATTCACCTCGGGCGATGACAGGGTCTTTGACATGATGATAAGCTTTGACCACATGAATGCCGACTGCTTCATGACGGACACAATCCACCTTCCCTTCTCGCTTAAGAAATTCAAGAAGGCTCTCGGCGCATGGCAGACAAAGCTGTACGGCAAGGCCTGGAACGCGCTGTACATTGAAAACCATGACCATCCGCGCGTCATAAGCCGTTACGGCAGCGAGGAATTCCGCGACGAGAGCGGCAAGATGCTTGCCACCGCGGCCTTCCTCATGAGCGGCACTCCCTTCATCTACCAAGGCCAGGAAATCGGCATGGTAAACAATAAACTGAATTCACTTGATGAGTTTAAAGATGTGGTTACATTCAACAACGAACGCGTCTTCAGGAAGTTCGGTGTCTCAAAGAAGAGATATCTTAAAATTGCCAATAAGACCAGCCGCGAGAATTCCAGGACTCCGGTACAGTGGGACTCCTCGGCCAATGCCGGTTTCACAACGGGAACGCCCTGGTTCGGCGTAAACAAAAACTACAGGACAATAAATGTCGCAGCCGAAGAGGCCGACCCCTTCTCCGTACTCAATTACTACAGAAAGCTCTTCAGACTCAGGCAGAGCAACAAGGTCTTTGTTTACGGCAAGTATAAGGAGCACTTCAGAAAGAACAGGAAACTCTATTGCTATGAGATGACACACGACAAGGACAGAGCTCTTATCGTCTGTTCCTTCTCGGACAGGAACCTGCACTTCAAAGCACCGAAGGGCTTCTCGCTTAACGAGAAATTTATCGCACTTTACAACTATCCGGACAAACCGAGCGGAGACAATGACGAACTCTTCCTCCGCCCGTACGAGGCTGCGGTCTTCCTTTACAAATAGGCAACAAAAAAGCCGGGATTGAGAAAACTCAATCCCGGTTGTTTTTATAACTTATTTTGCGGCCTTCTTTACAAGGGCTGACTTTTTACGTGCAGCATTGTTCTTGTGGATGAGACCCTTTGTTGCA